>Ga0209204_1001628_pt1 | contig 20346 bp, 18 predicted proteins | sample AD_JPNMR2_MetaG_FD_184425 | JGI IMG/M metagenome (GOLD analysis project Ga0209204, IMG submission 184425) | Active sludge microbial communities of municipal wastewater-treating anaerobic digesters from Japan - AD_JPNMR2_MetaG (SPAdes) (version 2) | ecosystem: Engineered > Bioreactor > Anaerobic...
TTATTTTTTGCAAACTTTTTTGAGAAACATGTGTATATATTTCCGTTGTCTTTGAACTTTTGTGTCCAAGCAATTCCTGAATAAAACGTAAATCAGTTCCTGCTTCTAACAAATGAGTCGCATAACGGTTTCGGGCTTTGCGTTCGGGCGGGTTTCGGAGCACAAAACTGTCAACCAGCACTGAACTTAAATAGAAGCACAAAGCTCCAAGTTTGCACGTCACCCCGCCTGACGCAAAACCCGTGTTGGCGGTTCGTGCTTCTTCTTTGTATGTTAGTCTGCTGCCCATCTATATTCAAAATCTTCTGGATTTAATTCAAGAGTTGTTGTCAGTCGGTTTTTTATTTCTTGTCCATCCGGCATAAGAGGAAGCATACTGAAATAGTTTCTTATCGCACCATTTATACCTGCTAAACAACTTTTTGCCTTAATCCAATTGTGAGGGCTGAAAACTCTGTTTTGGGGTTGCGGTTCATTGGCTGCTGCTTCAAGTGCCATATTTAGACTCACACCAGCAATTTTAATTATTTCTCCAATCATGCCTGCTTCTTTTGCTTTTTCGTAGCACTTAATTGGAAATGGAACTCTTTCAGCTTGGTTATTTGATATTGAAAAGCACATTGATACCGCATATAAATGGTGATAGGGTGCATATGCTTTCATTGCTAAAAGAGTTTCATTAAGTCCAAGTGGATTTTCTTTTCCCCATGTTTTCAGTATTTCTTGATAGAAGAAATTAAGCGCCTGAGCATTTTCAGGTTTGTATTCTCTTTTAAAAAGCTGCTCAAAGTATTTGTCAAATATTTTTGTTTCACTGTATGAAATATTTGGTCTTTGTGAATGCCAAGCGATTAAGAACTTACCCAAGTCTGATAAGTCAAGAACATAAGATTTGTCTTTGTCGGCTGGTGGAACTTCACCACGTTTAGTAATAAAGTAACCTTGTGGATATTTCTGCTCAAATTGTTTTTTGATATTTAAAACACGCTTGTCATTACTTCTTAAATCTCTTGGTTTTACAGCGCTTTGAGAGTTTGTGTTAATGCTTATTCTATCGGCTCTGTCTCGCTGCGGAATTTCATAGAAACGGAAAAGAACGTAAGTGTCTTCAAGTGTTTTGACTTTTTCACTGCAACTCAAAATCGTGTTTAAAGATTGACAACCGTTTACAACACTAAGTCCGTGTAGTTTCAATTGATTATCTTTCTTTTCCATTCTGTTACATATGGCAGTAATACCATTATGGAAAAAGAAAAAGTCTTTGTGTTTGTCACTATAAATGGTTTGCCTAATACCCTTATTTACTGTGTTGCTTAGTCCTAAACTCTGCCTAACGTTTTTTTGAAAGAGAGTTCCATCTTTTATACCTGGTATCTTTATGCACTCTTTTAACGGTAGTGCGCCAATAGCAACTTTTGTGTTTGCTAATGTTTCATACATAAAGTGTCCTGCCGAAAGGTCTATTACATGGTTTATAGAAGGATTTTCCTTTTCAAGTGCAAGGTCATAACGTCTTTTAATTTCGTCACTGTCTATGACGGAAATAGAACAGATTAAATCGTCTTTCTCAGATAAGTCCGCAAGCTGTTGTTGAAAGGTCGCTAGGTCATTTTTAGCTGCTGCCGTTAAATCCCCTGTGGTTATTAATTCAAAGGCAATTTCATAGTCGTCTTCTAATGCTCTTGCAACGTCTGATAATTTTCTTTTCAGTTTGTTGTTACCAACTTCTTGAAGTCTAACAAGGTCACGTAGTTGTATCCATGAGGATAATACTTCTCTCAAAGGTTCAGCGTCAACCACTGTCCCACCAATGAACTTTCCTTGAAGAATGAAAATTGTGTTTTTATCATCATCAATTACTATCGCATCTATTTGTTTGTCGTCTGCACCATCTGTAATGTCGTCTCTGGTTTCTACCATGTCTCGCAGGTGAACATTACGCAAATACCAAGCAATAAATCTTTGTCCGTTGTTGGGGAAATTGTCCTGATAGTAGGGTGTTTTTATTTCTTCGTTAATCTGTTCAAACATATATTATGTCGTTGTTAATTGTTTACTGTGTCGTTTTTTAGCATGACCGCCAACGTTTTGGCGGTATGTTTTTGTTACCGATTTCGAAGCACTGTCCTGTCAAGTTACACGAAAGTTTATTAGTAGCAGAAACGCTGAAACCCGCACTGTCTCGGCAATAAAATATACCGCCTGTTACAAGCTGGCCTTCTTTCTTGTCAAGCGACATACCATTCTGTTTATCAACTGTTTCTTTCATTCTTTTTCTATCTGTCGGGTTGAGTGTCGGCAAAGTTTTATTTTTCTTTAAGGAGGTAAATTTTTTGTTTTTTCTCAGGGTCGGAGAAAGCATACTATTTTGTAAGCTTTGGTTTGTGACAGGGCTTGTGCGGCTTGCAAATGTGTATGCTTTATGTGTCGGTATCTTATCTGTTTTTTTCTTCAATGTTAAATGAATCTTTTTTTGAAGTACCTTGTCTATGAAGATTTCTATTTGTCCAAGGCGCCATCGGATTTTCTCATGACCATAATCCCTTTTTTTGCTTTTTGGCTTCAATTTTAAGGTTTTGAAAGTACTATGTCTGAGCTATATTTTTTGAAATGCCAGGCATAACCCGCTTTAATCATTTCCTGACTAAGTTCTTTCCCATCTTCAAGGAATGAGTATGCAAGGATGCGTCCATGATTATCAACGCCTGTAACTTTAAATTTTATCTGTTTTCCGAAACACAAATCGGAAATATATTTTTTTGATTTTTGATAAAAAGGCATACCTATTTCGGGAGCATCAATACCTTCAATTCTTATTGTTTTATTATCTTGAATTAATACATCATAAGTATTGCCATCAATAATGGAGATAACTTTTCCTGAAACTGTACTTCCCTTTTTAGTGATTGATTTTTACCACTTTTAGAAGTACAAGCAATTATAGAAATGAATAACAGCAGAAACCATATTATTGACAGCTTTCTCATTATTCAAATATTATCACATTGTTTTTATTGTCAATTGAAATCTTACCAAATTTTTCTAATGCACTTTGTCCAAGCAACAACGGTGCTTCATTATTATCAATTACTGTTGCTTCAATGTTTTTCAAAACTCTATTACCAATTTTTACTGTTCTCAAATTTATTCTTGTGCCGGCTGATACTTTACCAGTTGCATCCTGAAAATATTGAACATCTAAAATATCTTCTTTTTGTAATGTTCCTTGTCTGTATAATACAGTCGCCTCAGCAGAAGAAATACAGATGCTACTTGCTCCGGTATCAAAAATAAACTTCAATTTTAAACCGTTGATCTCAATCCAGACATATTTCACACCATTGTCGTTTTCCATCTTAACAATGGTTTTGCCTTTAATATCATCTGTCTTTTCAATAGGTTGAGGAAAATTATTATGATTGACAACATCTTGTTTATGCTTACGACCTGATTTGTGACCACATGAAATTAACAGTATTGTGATCAATAAAATAATGAAATATTTATATTTCTTTTTATGCATATTAATTTGATTTACTTTCTTCAATTATCCCAGGTTTCGGAACAATATGTATTAAAAATCGTTGATTAAGATGTTCTTCGTTTTCACGCATTGTGCCACCAATTCCACTTCCAGAAATCAACACTTCGCAATTGGAGCCAAAATCAATATTATTAATACTCCATAGTCTGCTTAACGCTAATGCTCTTTCATAACTTAATTCGTAATTTCGAGTGTAATTATCTTTTGATGCTTGACCTTCAATAATCAGCAAATACTGTATATTAGGATATTCTTGGTTGATTTTACGAAGAGTATTTTGAATTGAACGACCAGCCTTTATAAGTTTTTTTTGGGTATAAAAATCAATTACATTTATATCAGATACACCAATTGGAAAATTAACCTTTATTTTCATTATATGTTTCTTGTGTACTTTATTGTAATCAAAATAAGTTGAATCAATTTTGTTTACTGCTTCCTCAATCTCTTTAATTTTATCTATTTGTGCTTGTGTTGCTTTTCTCTCTTTTTCAATATCTACCATTTTTCTGTGTAAAAGTGCAATTGTTAAAACGAAAAGCACAAGCATCACAAAAAACATGCTTGTCATTAGGTCGGAATAACTCGTCCAAAAAAATGATTCTTTCTTTTGATTTGACATTAGAATAACCCGTTTATTAGCTTTGTGATCAAATCTATCAATAGAGGAATAACATAAAACAGACATGATAATATTAATATACTACTGCCTGCAATAATCAATACTCTTATCCATTTAGGCAACCTTATTATTTGTTTAATTGAACCACTTTCTGTTTTAGCAAGTGCTAAATGACGTATTTCTTTGGTTAATTCATCAATTTTCGAATTTTGACGATTGGTAGCTTCTTTAAATTCTTTTATTCCTTCTTTTATATGTGTAAGATTTTTGATTTCTTCAACAATTTTTGAAAATTCATTAAGTTTGTTTTGATATGTTGATTGTTGTTCTGTAATTGCTTTTTCAAAAGTCTGTTGCGTCTTAGTAAATGACTCAGTAACAATTTCAGTGGTAATAGTTAATGCTTCCTGCAACTTCTCTTGCTGGCTTCTGAGAACACTATCAAAACTCAATATCTGCCCATTCAAAGATTCCTGTAATTTTAAGAGATATTCTTTGGTTCTCTCCTCGAAACGCATTATTGCTTTTTGAACCTCTATATTCGTATTATCAATATTCTCAGCCAACCATTTTTCATTTTTTAGAAAGAATTTTCCAGCATCTTCGATAACTTGTGTCCTTTTTTCGTAATCATCAAGTTTTTTGTTTAAAGATTGAACATTAGATAGGTATTCATTCAAAGATGACAAATATTCAGCAAAGACTCCTATTTCATTCGTACTGTTTTTAAGTTTATCATAAACAGCAATATTTGCAGTTGCAATTTCAGTAATTTTTAAACGATTAATATACTGCATCAATTCTTTTTGTTTTTGATATGATTCGGTAACTTGTTCAAGAATATCTTTGAAATTATTTGTATTTTGATAGAATGTTATGTTAAATTCAACAAGATTTTGGGCCAAATGATTTAAAGCTATAGAAACATCGCTTGATATTTTAGGTAATAGTTCGGCTTGTATCCAGCTAAGGAAAGTGTTTTTATTTTTTTCAACCTCTGTTTTTGCATTTTTGGTATGCTGAGAACCTATCGTTGTTAGCGTTATTCCAATTATACTTGAAATCATAGCAAGGGCAACACCACCTAATAAAGTCTCAATTCCTTTTGAACCTGCACCATTTTCTGTGTTCAGTAAATCATCTAATCCCCCGCTGAATACTAAAAAACCTATACCGTTTAGTATTCCTAACATAGTACCCGCTAATCCCAAATAAAGTGGCACAGGGACCTGCGTATGTATTTCTTCTTCCTTGGTATCACAATTTCTTTCGACAATATCTTTCATAAGATGATAGTCGCTAACAGCACCCTTATTATTCCTTAAATAATTATTAATAGAAGTAATTATTATTTTAAGCACATCATTTTCGTGTCTGGTATTTATCTGAGGAATATCGCCTTTAATTTTTATTAAATTTAAATCTGACGGATCTTTAGGAAATATCTCCTTAAAAAAAGAAATATTACTTAAATTTTGATTAAATACATAGAATTGCCAGATTACAATGCCGACAATTATCAAAATGATGATAACATAATGCATAATCTTAATCTAATTTAATATCTATTGGTTCAACAACTTCCCATTGATCCCCGATACGTTTAACTTTACCGGGTTTAATCGTAATCACATGGTGTGCATTTTGATATCCACCTGAGATAATATTACAAATATCATCGGTAAAAATTCTATTTGCAATTGCCTCAGCTTCATCACCATTAAACTCAAATTTGGCAAAATTATCACGTTCTTCATAAATTCGAAAGAAGCTGTTTTCTGAACTATTGTCAGCTCTACTAAATATTTTACCGGTTTTACCCTTTAAATATTTATATACTATTTCTTCCTTCTTCGTGTCTTTATAATTTTTTTGACTTTCAGTTTCTTTTATATATTCCAGCACTTTGTTAACAATTAAATTGAAATCGTTCTCGGTTAATTTATAATGTTCTAAAGGCTCCGTTTTTTTAAGAGTTTGAATAAACGACTGGCTATTTTCTTTTGCAATATACTTTTCTTCAACTCGTTTACTTTCTAAAACATAATTTATTATGTTTTCTCTTGATGTTCGCTTTTTCAGCAATACCAAAATGAAAATTAATAATAATAAAAATATACCCAGTCCGCCATAAAGAAAAATTTTCAAATTATTCAAAGATTTCTGATACTCTATCATTCTTGTATCATCTGTAAGCTTTTCATATTGTTCTTGCAATTGGTTAAGTTTAAGTTGAAGTTCTTCAACCTGGGATGCTGTTTGAAGCGTCTGCGCCTTAATAACATCGTTTTCAGAAGTTTTTTTTATATTCGAACCTTTTTTTGTACCATACTTTGATGATAAATCATCTTGAATTTCTGTTGCTGTTTTACTAAGGTCAACATTCTTCCAACCCGTGGTCATTAACGATTGCAATAATGATTCATTGTCTTGAAAATTCGCATAATTCAATTTTCTTTCATTTATTTTTTTAGCAAGATCTAAGGCGGGCAGATTATTAGAAAGCAAGTCTACAAGTTTATCATAATTTATTATAGTTTGAAAACTATCTAAATTAACTTTATTCAATTCTGGTTTATTTTTTTTTAAGTAAGTATCCTTGTAATAAGGTTTCGATGCATCATTTTTCTCAATAAATGCCTGAACATACTTGCAGTTGGCATAATCGACCAATTTTTCAAAGTCTTGTTTTGTTATTGTTTTTTGCCCATTACAAAGGGTTGACAATAGCAGAAATACGTTCAGAATAACTATTGACTTCTTCATTTTCTGTTGTGTTTATTTATTAACATTTTTATCACAAATTGCATCTGTTAATTCTTTAAGCATTCCTTTCAATGGATAGAAAAACAATGATTCGTTAATTAATTCATCATTATCAACTTCTTTCTTTTTTCTTTTCCAGCCACTTTCAGCATAAATGCTTAGTTTTTCAGTACATTTCTCTTTTGCAATTGCAATAGAATCACTATTCAACTGATAACCTTTTTTTGTGAAAAATGAAAGATTATCAAAAACAAAATTTATAAATTTATTTACTTCTTCGACTGTCTTTTCTAAGTAATCATTGTTGATAAATTGATACTTATCAGTTTCTTTTGAATTTGATATTTGTATTACTTGATTAGTACCGTTGCTATGTAAAACAATTTTTTTATTAAGTATACTTTCGTAATCGTATGGTTTTGATAAATAAAGGCCTCCTTTGCAAGTTGCTGCTTTAGGTATGTCTCTGGGGGGAATAATAGTTAAGCCGCTGCTAGGATAGTTGCAATTATATACCTTTTCAAAAATTAATTTTGTGTAATCTTTTAAAATACTTTCGTCATCTGTCAAAAATAAGATAACCTGCGAACCATTTCCACTAAATACTATCTTGTCGGGCATATTAAGGTTCATAGCTTTCATTAGATTGGATAGATGATAAATAATTGCAGTATAAAAGAAAATGAATGTAATTTTTTGAGTTGTATCATTTATTAGTTTCTTATTTAAATTAACATTGTCAGCCAAGTTTTGCCCAAATGACCTCACTCTTTTATTGTGTTTTAATGAAAATAGAAATGAAGCAATATCATCAGACCTTTTATTAGTGAACATGTCATCGAAAATTTGAAAAACTTCATCATTCTCATTTATTACAGTTTTCAATTCTTTTTTAATTTGTTCAGAGAACTGACGAACAATGCCATTTTTAACACGCCCAGTTTCTGAATATCCATCCCCGAAAATTGCATTTGCAGCAAAACGGAATGATGTAATATACTCTGCTTCTCCATTATTTGCTATAACTATATCCGTTGTTTCACCTCCAATATCAATAGTAACAAGGTTACTTGTGTCACCATCTTTAATATAATACTCAAATGGTGCAATAGATTCATTTATTGAAATAATATTATTTTCAGCACCTCCAAAATAATTTTTATACGCTTCTTTCCATACTTTTACTAAATTCTCATATCTTTTTCTTTCCATGCTTAGAGGATAGAACCAAATTATTTTTGTATCTGCTAAACTGCCATGGTTTAATATTACTTTATTTCGCAGAATATACATAATTGATTCAATGTATGCTTTAACTTGATTTTGATATTCTGGGGCATCAGACCATTTTAAATTAGTTTCTGTCTTGTTATATGGATAATCAATTCGCTTTTCGTATAACTCATTTAAACTTGCCTTCTCGAATGGATACACATTCGACCAATTGGTGTCTTCACCATATGATAATGCTGTACGCATGGGGAATTTAAATTCTTCATCAGTATAAGAAGGAATATATTCTTCATCAAAATAATTTTTCAGTAAATCTTCTCCACCGTGTAAATAATGGACTTGTCGTTCATCAATTTGCTTTTTTGAAATATCAAAAGATTTAATTTCTATACCATTATCTACTCTATATTCAATATGGGTATTGGTAGTACCAAAGTCAACTGCAAAAGTAAATTTTGAAAACCCTTCTCTTAATTCAAGGTTTGGAATAATAATACCACTAATTCCATTATAATTTATTTTAATATAGTCGAAGTTTGAACCTACAAGGCTATAATTTTTCAATTGTCTATTTTTCGAATGAGTTTCGTTACGAACAGTTAATCGCTTTTTATTCGGTTCTATAGTTGCCCCGATTTTTATAAACTCTACACTAAATTTATCTTTTTGGTTATAATCACATACTAACCCAAAACGATAATTTGCAATGTTTTCGTTACTAAACTTTACGTTGGGGAAAATTGCGCAATCAAATATTAGTTCTATTATCTCATCCTTCGATTTACGATACGTTCTTCTTATTGGTGAAGATTGATTATCAATTTTCACTTCTACTTCAACCACATCACCTGAATGATTAATTTTGATAAATCTTTTTAAATCTTCGATAGAATATTCTTCGAAAAATAAATCTTTGATTGGCAGCAAATAAGCATTTTTGCTTTCATCAGGCAAATTACCATCAAAAAAACTTTCTTTATTGATTTTATATGGTAATCTAATGACAACATCTTCCAAAATATCTTCAACAGTCCAATCTTCCGGTGATACTATGGTACTTTTATAAAGTGGTTTTCCTAAAACTTCAACATCAGGTGCTCTTAATTGTTGATAAGCATTTGTATCAATTGTTTTTAAAGCCTCAATTTCACGAGTTCTATTTATTAAGGGTTTTTGAGCTTCAAGATAATTAATAAACTCATGGAATCTTGAGAAAGCTCTACCGTCAACATTCCTAATCTCATTATATTGAGCAATCCAAGAATATAAATATTTCTGAAAACTCCAACTGCGTTTGTGTAAAGGAAATATTCCTTCAAATGCATTTCTTTCACTGTTTAATTTGATTCTTAAACCACTATAATCGTTTGCCGAACTAAAAAACAATGTGCAAGGAGAGGTAGCACCAATAATATCGCCGGTATCCCTATACTTCAAGATATAAATTCCTTTCATTATATCGAAATTGTAAGCATCGGCATCATTTTCCAAAAACGTTTTTAAAGTCTTATAAACTTGTCTGTGGCTATTTTGCAGTTGTCTCAAATCACTATCCTCTTCTAATTCAGGATTATTGTCTCTACGACCATACTTCCAAACAATTATTTCAACTTGATCTTTTAACTTGTCAATTTTGAAAAAAATTTCGGCTACATCAAGAGTATCAGATACGATTTTTTGATATGCATCCAATGCATCTTCACCATACCTTGCGACTTCATCAAAAGCAGTTTTCACTAATGCTATTCTTGCAAATGGAGAGGGTATAGAAGTTGGCTGAGATAATGATTTCTTATTGGTGCTCTCAATCGCATTTATTTGTTTATCATCATACATTTGCGATTCGCCCCAATGTTTAATGGTGTTTGACAAATCGTGTTGTTCATTGTCGCTTTGTAAGCGAAATACAAAGGATCTATTATTGATGTCAGGCATGGTTACTTAATTTTTATAATTAATTATTTCTGATGTCATATTATAAAATAACTCAATAAAAAGACTTTCATTGTCCATTGACTTATTTATTTTATTAATTTGGTTATTAAGTTCATTATCAATTTTAGACCAGTTTTTATACCTGGAGTTATCATTTTTAAATACCGACATATTTCCTTTAATAAAATCGGTAGCATTAGACGACATTAAGTTAAAAGGAGCAAATCTTCGATTTTGTAATTCCATTTCCAACAACCATTCAACAAATTTCAATTGAACAGATTCTAGTTTTTGAATAGAATTGATTTTACGGAAATCATCTGTGAATCTTTTATGAGAATAGGGCTGATATTTATTCTCTTGTTTAAAAATATCATTTCTTTCGATATGTTTGACAACGAATTTTTCTTTGCCATTTTTCTGTTCTTTTTCAACTCCAAATCCCATGTATTTTGCAAATAGCAGAAATCTTGAGAGAGGATTCACTATTAGTCTTTTTGTTTCATCAGATAAGTTATCAAAAGTAAATTCTGGAAGATTGGTATTAATACCGAATTCTTTATATACGGTTCTTTCTATATTGTTATCTTTATCTCTATGAAAATTTATGCCCGATTTTTCAGGATTTACAAAGTCAAGAACTGCCAATGCTGCTGCAAGCTCAACAAAATGAGCATTATTCATTTGTGCATCGCCCCCTTTATGGTGTTCGTAAGTTGTTGTTAGTTTGTCTGCAATGTAATATAAAACATCAATTTTTTTATCTTCATTTTTATAATAGGAAAGCGCTGCCCTTGCTTTATCAATAAACGTATCAGAATCGACTAAACTACCATCTGTGGGGCTCCCAACAAGAAAATAAGGTAATACAGAAATAGCACCTATAGGTGCTTTATTAATCAATCCCCATTTAGCTAAAACCTTACCATCAGAACCTGTAACATTTGGTGTGTGTAATATTCTACGTAATAATGGGAATCCGCTCGCTCCGGTTCCTCCAAAAATTGAACTGATTATAAAAATCTTATCACCATCTTTAAAATCACTTGCGAACGCTTTAAAAATATCATTGCCATCAAATTGATTTAAAACCACACTCCCAATATTTGGATTACCCTGAAACCCTTCAGTCATATCCAATCCTAAGGTCTCTTTTGAAAAAAGCATATTAACCAATGCTTCATTCTCATTGCTCATTGTAGAACGACCTATAAACTCATCAAATTTCTGAGTGTTGTCTCTCAATTGCAGACACAGTTCATTATTTAATAAATGAATGTTCGTTTTGAAAAACTTATTATTCCCATTGGTTTTTGCAATTTTGTTGACAATGATGTAATCTTCAATTAAAAGTTTTGTTCGCGATAAATCTTTATTTGAAATATCACGATCTATAATAATGGGAACAATAGTTTCAACATCACAATCAGTACCTGCCGCAAGAAGCATTGTAAGGGATTTCAGCACCCTTGCACCAGTACCTCCTATTCCGAAAACATATAATTTGCTCATATTTTTATTTTTTTAACTTCTAATTAGATTTTCTAAAAGAGAGTGAATGAGGAGAATTTTTACAGTTTCGGCTTTTCCATTTTAACAAAAGCGACCAAATGATGAAAAACATTACAGATACAAAAAAATTGCTAAGACCAAAAAGCCAGCAATCCTTTTCATAAATCAACTGAGAAATAATATTACCATCTGAATCTCTTATATACATCAAGCAATCTCCTATATTTCCATTCAGAAAATCATTTATTGTCCAGCTATATCCTATAAAAAAATTTATGACACTTGCTATAATGAGAATAATTAGCCAGTTCCACCATCTATTAGTGCGAGGATGATTAAATCCCCAAAAAGGCAAATAATAATAGGCTAAAACAAAAGCAAATGAAACGCTCATTGCTATTAACCCTATAGAATTAAATAAATTTTTACCATCGTAAACTTGTGTTTCACAATTATATCCCCATAGATACTCTGCAAGGTATTGTCCAAATATGGACTCAAACCAGCAATAAATTTTTCCTAAAATCTCGTCCATATCAATTTATTTTAATTTTTATTTCAGTGTAATAGTCGTTAGATATTGTAAAAGCTTCATATACACCATAGATTTGGTATTTAATACCATACGTTTTACCTTTGACGGGAGCAACTCCATCGTCATCATTGATATCCTCAACCCATGGTGGAATTTGAGTTTTTAGTTTAACAGAAATAATACCTTTATGTACGCTACTTGATTCAAATTTCAACTGATGAGTATATCCAAAATTATTTGATACTGATTTGCTTATTGTCAAAGAGTAATCCTTATTATTCATTTGATAATTTAATGTATCACTTAAATACTTGTCCGATAACAAGAAACCTGAAAGGTTAGCATTTACTAAAAATTTCACCTTACCGGAAGACCTACTACAACCTCCATCTCGTGTAACTTTTTTTAGATTATCAATTGTTGTTTTTGGATCTTTTTTATTTAAATCAAAATTACCGGAACCCATTTTTACAGCATAATCAACTTCCTTTGGCCCTCCGGTTATTGAAAAGACATTTTGTATTCCATTTCCTTCTTTAAATTTATTTTCTGGTACTTTGTTTATTAATTCACTCAGGTTTTTGCTGTCTCCAATAAGCCAAACATAATAAGGCAATTCTTCTTTTGTATTTGGAATTGGTTTGTCCTGGCGACCATAAAAAGTTCCGTTAAATTCAGATATGAGTTGATATATAATTACTGCAGCATTGGGATGTTTTTTGTAGTAATCAGCCATACTTTTTTTAATTCCATTATACTGATCAACAATGTATTTCTGTGCATCTTTGTTTTTTCCAGGAGAAAAAATTCCATCAGTTATAAAAATTGCAATTTCATTGCTATCTGTTATTTTGAGTATAGTATCAAGTAATTGAAAAATATTTGTTTCGCCTCGATTACCACCCTTCTTATTAAATTCATATGCATCTAATTTACTAGCAAAATCATTTAAATTATTTCCAAGTGGAATTATTTTGCTATTGATGTAGTTCAAATTAATGTTGTCGGTATATAAAATAGAAATATTCGTTAAATAAGTGGTAACAAATGTTGTAAACTTATTTCCTTTTTTTACAAAACCATCCATACTGCCAGAATTTTCAATATAAACATTAACAGTTGGCTTTATCGTAGCATCTTTAATGATGTCTTTTGGTAGAGTTTTTTCATTTGTCTTTTTACCACTGTTTCCACATGATGCAAGTAATATGATTGCTGCAAACACATACAGAGTTTGAATTACTTTCTTCATATATACTTTATATTTAGATTTAAATAGTTGCTATTCCGTTTGTGTATTGGTTGAATTGCACTCTTTGATAAGTTTTGGTTTGAGGGTCGGCTCGTGCAACTTGCCAATGTGTGCAATGTGGGACGCCTCTTAAAAAACAAAAAATGTGGGTCGGCAAAAAATAAAACTTTATCGGGTAGGTTGGTGTGGTCGGCAGTCATTCCGATTTTTCTTTCTTTTCTGTCGATATATGTCGTCTTTTCAATTTTCATGTCGCTGTCTTTTTTCTCAGGCTTGCTTGTAACGGTCAAGTGTATGAGCAGTGGCGAGGTTTTCAGCACTTTTGTTCATTTTTGCACAATTGTTTATTATTAGTTTTTCGTTCATATTTTGCACTTTGCCAGCCATTGCTTATACACAATGTTAGGTGGCGTTATTCTTTTGATAGTATCAATAAATATTCTGATTTCATTCCGTTGGGATTTTTATTATTTCTTTGACCAAATAGTTGTCGTGTTTTAATCTCATCATCAAAAACAATTTCAAATTTAAATCCCCTTACAATAAAATATTCATAGAAAATTCTCCAAGTTTCAATCTCAATACCGTCAATTTTAGGGTTACCAACAAAAATACAGGCTTTACCACCAGTTTTTAATAAACTCATATTATTTTCTAATGACGCTATTGTGTGGTCAAAATATGAATTTAAGATATTTAAAAGTTTTTTATTACTCACTTGTTTTCTAATATTATCAAGGGTGTCGGTATGTATAATTCTTTCTGCTTTTCTATATGGAATTTCAAGTTTAGAAATTGCTTTTATTTGTTTATCACTATACCCAAGCCAATAAAGGTCAAGTTTTGCAGTTCTAATATATTCTTGAGCTTGTAAATATGGTGGTGAAGTAATTAAAGCATCTACGTTTTTATTAAGTTTAAATTTTGATGAATCTACACCGGCAAAATATTCAATATTATTAGTAAAATTCTTTACTTTATTTTGAAGTTCTCTTACAGAATCATGATATTTATAAGATAAAGCAATCAGTTTATTATCTAATTCTTTTTGCCAATTTATTTTTAACAAATCGTCAATATATTTCTTTTTAAATTTTGATTTGAATAATTTCGGAGTTCTGTGCTCTGCCCAAGAAAATAATTTGCTAACTCTTAAAAGAGATGCTTTAATTATCCATTTATAAATATCATCATTTAATTTATGCACACCCGCCCAATATCTTGATATTACTTCAAAAAAATCATCAGGATACCAATATTTAATGTTACTATAATCAGGAATAAATTGTTCTTTTTCGGATTTTATTTGTTCTATTTTTTTGTATAAAATAGTTTTATCAATTTTGTTTTGGTCTTTATAAAATTTAATGGGTGCTATAACTTCAAGTAAATAGTTTAAATCAAGTAAAATTGCATTTCTCTCCGTAATAAGTGCTTCTAATCCAACTGTTCCCGAACCTGCAAAAGGGTCAAGAATAATATCTCCTTTTTGTGTAAATTCATTGATACAAAATCTTACAACTTGTGGAATAAATTTAGCAGGATAATAATAAATAGAATGAGTTAAATAACTTGTGTCTGTTATTTCTGGTATAATATCTCTAAAAGAAACTTCTACTGGTGTTAAGTTATTTTTACCCAATGTATAATTGAATTTATGTTTCGTTTCAAATAAGGTTAGTTGTTTCATTTGCATTATTTTATCCTATTATAAATTAACTTTAAAAATATTAAGTCCCTGATATACAGAATTTTGTCAGAGACACTTGGTAGAGGTATCGAATTTTCTTTCCATTTGGAAGCAACTTTTAGAGCAATTTCATTAATATATTGATAGTTAATTTTATTGTTTAATTTTAAGTTTTCTGTCTCCAAATAATTATTTAATATTTTAATGTTTGATATATTATGAAGTGAATTTATTTCTAATTCTAATGACGAAACCGCATAAGATACCCATAAATCATCCCAATTCGTAATGGTTTTTGTAATATTTTTTATAGATTTTAATACCTTATTATTGCTAGATGTATCCCATTTAAAAAGTGCTTGTGAAATCTCATCGGTTCCATAGGCTAATTTTAAAGTTATATTTTTAGATAACTCGACACCTTCATCAATTTTTTTTTCAAAATCATTTTTCTCTATAGCAATGTTTTCTTTTAATGATGAAAACATTTTGGATATTGTAGAATTTTTTTGTAAAGAATTTCTTTCGTCCCAAACAGCAATTAAATATAATAGTTTGTATTTTGAGATTTTGTTTTCTCGCAGTAAGGCTCTTAAGAAATCTACTAATGAACCTTTTGCAGTTGTTCCGCCAGTATCATCTCTTGACCTTATTTGAATAATAATAATTTTTTTGTTTTTTTCGTCTTTGCCAAGAGCGTCGATATCTAATGTGGGTTTGTCAGAAAGATTATAAGCATCTTGGATAATTTCTTGCATTTCAGCAGCTTTATCGGGAACAATATTGCAATCTGTATAATTTCTTAATATTTCTTGTATTACAACTTCCAAAACTTTTCCTTGTCTTGCCCTAAAAGAACTGTTGAAAAATTGATGAAATGCAAACATTGAAGGATAATAATTGGCTAATTTATAATCTTTTAGATTTTCAGCTCTTTCAACACCTGCAACAAATTGCTTTATTTTATCAAGGTTTTCTTTTAATTCAGTATAATTATCTTCGTTTAATCTTAAAATTAAGTCTTGTGCCAGTCCCAATGGACTTTTCAAAATTCTTTTTATAATTTGAGACTCTTTGTCATCTTTTAATAACAGATAGTTTCTTTCTTGTAAACTTGTATTCATATTTTTTAATACTAAAATTTTATGTAAAAATAATTTAATTTTTTTAAACACGTAATTTTATTTTTTAATGCCACCTAACGTCCGGCGGCTTGCTGTAGTGCGGGGTTCACGAATATTCGCGCGGGCGTGAACACTTGAAAGTCCGACAGGGCTTTCAGCGGGCATACACCCCGCATTACAGCAAACCGCTTGTTGTGCGGTCGCCCTTTGCTATCCTTTTCTTATTTCTTCTTCCGTAAATCAAAGCCTATTATTTCTAAATCAAGTTCGTTTTTGAGTTCGTTTAAATACTCATTCTCCCAATTTTTAAAAACTTCAGGGTGTAGTTTCAGGCTTTTTAGTGGATTGTTGTTACAATCAAGTTTTTCTAACAATGGATTTTGACTTAAATCTAAAATTGTCAAACGGTTGCCAAAACATTCAATCTCTGTTAATTCAATATTCCTGCTCACATCTAATTCTGACAAATAACATACAGGACAACATAGTTTTTTCAACTTCGGATTATTATTTACATTTAACTCGGTAATTGAGGTTCCCGAAACATCTAACTTTTCCAATAGCGTGTTCTTGCTTATATTCAATTTTTCCAATTGATTACCGCCACAGTCAAGTGTTCGCAATTTCGGATTATGGCTTACATCCAAGTCTGTAAGAGAAGAACAGTAGCATCTTAATTCCTCTAAATTACAGTTTTGACTTATATCCAAACCGCTCGTTAAATGTGAATATGTATAATTGAAAATTCTCAATTTAGTATTTTTACTCAAATCTAATTTATCCAAATCCAATTCCGAGCAATTCAATTCTACCAAATTGGGAGCATTGCTCACATCTAATTCAGTCCACAAAGCACAAAAACAATCATAGTCATAATTTGACAGCGAAATGCCTATGCAATCTTCTTCGGTTTGAATAGTTACTTGATACACACCGTCAGAACCGTATTGATGCCCTATCACAAATGTAGTCCAATGGTTATAATAGACATCATCGTAAATATCCGATTTTCCATCGCCCCAATCAATTGTAAATTCTCGCTTTGTGGAAGATATGTGAAATGTAATCCAACAATAAAAACGCGCATATTCATCGCTTTCCACTTCCCATTTGAATGTGATTGTGTTTTTTGCCATAAATCCAACCCTATATTGTTAGTTCTCAAATGTCAAACCACAATTTTACTAATTCTTTACCAATCGTTTCTCGCGTTTCATTTGATAATCGAGCCGATGGGTGAGGTATACCGTAAACAGATATTCCATTTAAAGATGCTGTTTTTACTCCATTTTGATATTTTGCGTCTTTTCCGATAAATTGCGGAAAACAATGTGAACCCAAACAAACTATTTTTTCGGGCTTGATTATCTCTGTAATTAAAAACTTGGTAAATTCTGCGCATTTATCAAAAACTTCTTTCCAATTCTCACTGAAACTTCTTTGAAACTCGTCAAAATTTATTGAATTGAAATACAATAAGTTCATATAAACCATATCTTCAAACTCAGATTGTAAGAGAGGGTGTACATTTATTGTTTTTTTCAATCCTCGTAAAATAGTCCAAGTGTCTTGCTCTTTGTCGTATGGATTTGCTTTTATAAATGCTTCAACTGTCATTCCGTTTGGGATATTCCACTTCTCGTTTTGATATTGCGCGTCATACGGATAATCCCTACCCGGATTAAGTCCTAACAACAACACTTTGGGATTTTCTTTTGGTGCAGATTGAAAAACATAAAATGCTCGTTTAACTTTTGTCCTTGCAATTTCATCGCAATAAGGCACAACCTCTTTTGCCCACATTTGAAGTTTTTCCTCAAATGACTTTCCTTTTAATTCAGATGCTTGTATGTTCATTATTTAATATTTTTGATAAAAGTTTCGATGTCGTCTTTTATTTTATTTGCCAATTCGTTGGCATCTTTAATGCGATAGGCGTTAAAGTATTTTGTCCCGAACCAAGAGTATTGGGTTGCTCTAAATCCTATTTTTTCTACCATTTCGACATAAACAGGGTCTTTATCATTTTCATTGTCGCGATTTCTAATTGCAACATATCCATTTCCTGTTCTTGTAACACATATTTGAAATCTTTTTCCGCGACCCTCCACTCCAAACCATAAAGTCCCTTTTGTGTTTTTGTAGATTTTATCTTTTAAAAAATCGCTACTACTCAAAATTTCCATTACTTGATCTCTTAACTGCCGATTATCTGCTTGAATTTCGGCTGTTGTTTCGATGTCTTTAATCAATTCATCAAAAATTTCTGGTTTAATCTCCTCTTTCTTTTCTTCAAGTTTGTCACGGTAAAGTGCTTCTTGCAGTTCCAACATTATATTTAAAATGCTATTTGCAAAATTCTTATATCCTTTCTCATTGGTGTCAATTTCAGCAATGGTAGTTTTTAATAGTGTTAAAATCTTATTGACCCTACCCGCAGATGTGTGCATTGCAATGTATGATATTTGAAAAATCAGTTCTTTCACATTGTCATCGGATATTTCTCCATTTTTCACAATCTCTTGAAGTTTGGATAGAAAATCCTTGTAGATTTTCAATTTTTCTTCAAAAACTTTTACGCTCTTTTCTCGTTTTTCGTCGCCCTCTGTTTGTCCGCGCAAAAGAAATGCCGTAACTATGGCAGTAATAAATACACCAATCAAAGCGCCATAAAATTGAGAGGGTAGAATTTCAATGTTATACACTTTGAAAATAATTGCCGATGCCAAAAAAAGAACGACAAAGGCTACAATAATGCCGTAAAAAATATAATTTTTAATTTTTTTCATTCTGATATTTTTAAAAAATTTCTATTCCAAATAAATATTATCAAGGGCGGCGAAGCCGCCCTTGATAAATGATTTTCACAATGCTGGTTGGTGTTTTCTTGTCGGACTTTCTGAACAAGAACCCGCCGTCAGACTTGTTAGGCTCGAATACTTACGACCACAAAATTTACAAGTATATTGAGATTTTTCACTTCCCTCATACAGTTCGTGTTTTTTCCCTTCGGGATTATACGAGCAGGTTCCTGCTACCAAACTCGAAACACTTGTATATTTCCGACCGCACCATTTACAATAAAAATTTGCCATTCCGATAATTATTTTTCGTTTCTGCCTACTCTTTATGGGATTTTCGGCTTTTCCCCTTTTTTCAGTTATGCGACAAATTATAACTTCAATATGCCAAAAAACGGCGTAGTGTCGTTTTTTTCGCTGTCCAACCGCACTGTCGCTCGCGGGTGTCGCACAACGTTTGCGGGCTTTGCGTCCGGGCGGGTTTCGGAGCACAAAACTGTCAACCTGCACTGAACTTGAATAGAAGCACAAAGCTCCAAGTTTGCACGTCACCCCGCCTGACGCAAAACCCGTGTTACCTGCTGGCTATGATATTGAACCATTTTGTAATTAAAAAATATTTTTTGAACTAAAGAATGGCAATTATCCCAAGAACTATAATTATGACAAGTAGTCCAGCTATTATTCTATTCTTTTTAATGTCCTTTTTATGTAAGTCTTCTATTTTCTGTTTCGCCATTTGGTAGTCTCGTAGAATATTTGTGTTCAATGTGTCAAGAACAACTACTTTTGGTAGGTGCTCTAATTCTATTGCATTGTCAAAGATATTTTTTCTTGGTTTCCTTTTAGGTTTACCCTCATAAACAAATTCCCAGTCTTCGTCATCATTTCTTGGTTTAAGCTCAATTGATAATCCATAATTGTTTGCTGAGCTTTTTAATAATTTGAGAAAAAATCTTACGTTCTCATCTTTATTTGAAATAGCACCTTGCCCAATTCTCAAAAAGTAGTTGTCTAAAAAATATTTGACTATACCTACCCATCTGCTGTCTGTAAAACCGAGATCTTGGTCTTTCATCATTTCTTCGCCTGAAGAATATCCACAGTCACACCATTTTTGTTTATGGAAATCCGATTCGGCTTCACGATTATCCCCAAAATTAAATCTTATATTTTCTTTCCGATAACAAATCGGACAAACTCTATTCATACTCATATGTGTATAATTTTATGTTTTGAAGTTGTTTCAATTTAGCTTGCAGGTAACGGTTTGCGGCTTTGCGAAGAAGCGGAATTCGAAGCTCTAAATTGTCAATAAACCACAAATGTTGA
>Ga0209204_1001630_pt1 | contig 20339 bp, 19 predicted proteins | sample AD_JPNMR2_MetaG_FD_184425 | JGI IMG/M metagenome (GOLD analysis project Ga0209204, IMG submission 184425) | Active sludge microbial communities of municipal wastewater-treating anaerobic digesters from Japan - AD_JPNMR2_MetaG (SPAdes) (version 2) | ecosystem: Engineered > Bioreactor > Anaerobic...
AAATATAGCAATTAGAAAAGGGTATCATGGCAAGCATATTGGTAGTAATGGATTAAAACTAACAGGAGAATATATTAAAAATAATTATAAGATAAAAAAATTAATAGCAAGAATAAAAAATGAAAATATTGCTTCAATAAAATGTTTTGAAAAAGCGGGCTATATATTAGAGCGAAAAAATAATAATTATTTGGTAATGATTTTTAAAATAGGTGATTTAATATGAAGGATATTTATGAGAAATTAATAGATGATTCTCCAAAATTAATTTTAGAAATTGGGATTAATCATAATGGTTCCCGTGAAATTGCAGAAAAAATGATTATTGCTGCAAAAAAAGCAGGAGCATTTGCTGTAAAATTTCAAACTTTTAAAACAGATAATTTTATCACAAAAAGCAATAAATATTATGAAATTTTTAAAAGATGTGAACTAACATTAGATGATTTAATATATTTAAAAAAATGTGCAGATGAAAATAAAATAATTATGTTTTCTACTGCTAATGAACCATCGATAATACCAATATTAGAAAAGATAAATAATCCAATATATAAAACATCATCTGCCAGTATAACTTATTTACAATTATTTGAAAAAATATGTAAAGTAGCGTTTAATAAGCCATTGATAATATCAACAGGTGGCTCATATTTAGGTGAAATAGAACAAGTTATTAATTACTTAAAAGAAAAAAATAAATCCAAAATTATTCTATTTCATTGTACATCAGAATATCCAGTAAAAGCTGAAAATATAAATTTAAAAGGAATTGAGATATTAAAAAAAGCATTTAATTTACCAGTTGGTTTTTCTGATCATTCTGAGAATAATATTGCTATTCTTTTATCACTATTTTATGGTTGTCGAATATTTGAAAAACATTTTACTCTTGACCAAAAACTTGAAGGACCAGATCATCATTTTTCAATAACGCCAGAACAAGCAAAAAAACTAATAAATGAAATAAATTATGCATTAAAAGTTTTTGGTGATGGTGTGGTGAAACCAAAAGGAAAAGAAATTGAATTTAGAAATGTAGGTCGAAGATATATTGTAGCAAAAAAAATAATAAAAAAAGGGACTATAATAACTTCCAAATTAATTGATTATAAAAGAACAAATTTTTCTCAAAACAAAATTGAACCATTTGAAGTAAATAAAATATTAGGTTTAAAAGTAAATAAAAATATTCCAAAAGATTCAATTATAAAATGGAGTGATTTTAGACATAAATGAGTTCAATAATAATTTTATCCAAAAAATATAATATTTTTCCATTTAATAATTTTAATTCATTTTTTGAGATAGAAATAGCAAATAAAACAATTGCAGAAATTATTGTTGAAAATAACTTAAATTTTTCACAGAATAAACCAAAAAAAATAATAATTGATTTTATTGAATTATTTAACAAAAAGAAGATAATAAACAGGTTAAAAAAATATTTACCAGTTGATTTTAAAGAAAAATTATCTAATAAATTAATTAAAGAAAATGATTTAAGATACTTTAGTTCGATTGAAAATAAATGGATTAATATAAATAATCTTTCAGATTATAAATTTATTTTAGAAAACGAATTAAACAGTTTAAAAAATTATATTTCTAAAAAATCAAAAATTGAAAAAAAAGTTGAAATAGAAGGAAATGTATATATTGAGGATAATGTTGAAATACTAAATGGAAGCAGATTAAAAAAGAACATATATATCGGAAAAAATGTTTTCATTGCTAATAATTGCTTAATTCGTAACAATTCATCTATTAGCAATAATGTAAGATTTGGCTATAATGTCGAAATTAAAAAAAGTATTATTATGCCTAATTCAGCTGTTGGTCCATTATCTTGTGTTTTAGATTCAATTATTTGTGAAAATACATTTTTAGGTGCATTGGTTAGAACATCAAATTATCGTTTAGATGGTAAAACAATTTCTATTATACAAAATTCTCAATTAATAGATACAAACCAAAAAAATTTTGGAACAATAATAGGTAAAAATACACAAATTGGAATTGGTGTTATTATATATCCCGGTCGTTTTATTGGTAATAATATCCTAATAGAACCTAATATTGTTATAAAGAAAAATATTTCTAATAATAGACATTTGTTTTTAGAACAGACAATTAAAGAAAAAGATTTATGAATTTAAAAAACAAAAGAATTTTAATTGTTACTTATCAAATAAATTGTGCAAAAAATTTTTTGCCCATAGTTGAAATATTAAAAAGAAGTAATCAAATTTTTATTCTCTCAGTTGATTCATCATATTTAACTTGGAAAAATATTAAAAAAATAAATCACATAAAATTATCTAAAAAAAATGAAATTAAAAAAATTATAAAGAAAATTTCACCAGATTTATTACTAACAGGAACAAATGCTGTTGATTCAATTGAATATGATTTTGTGAAATATAGTAAAGAAAATAAAATTAAAACAATTTCATTTATTGATAATTGGAATAAAATTAAAGGACGCTTTAATTTTTACAATACGCAAATATTACCAGATAAAATTTTAATTGGTGATAATTATTATCGTTATTATTGTAAGAAAGCTGGTATACCAGATAAATTACTAATAAATACTGGCTTCCCTTATTTTCAATATCTTTATGAGAAATATAAAAATTATAATAATAAAAATAAAAAAAATAATTCTTTACTTCAAATTTGTTTTTTTTCTCAACCTTTACAATTTACTACAACAGATTCTATTAATTATTTTGGTTTTAATGAAAATATTGTTCTTTCTGAAATAATTAAAGTTCTTGATGATTTTTCAAATTCATATAAAATAAAAGTAAAATTAAATATTAAATTACATCCAAGATTTTATTTTGAAAGTTTAAAAAATATTGAAGAAATATTGAAAAAAAATAGAATAAATAAATATTTAGATGTAAAAATTACAAATTCAAATGAGCTAACATTAATGCTAAAAAACAATATAATAACAGGTATGTTTTCAACAGCATTATTAGAAGCTGCGATTCTTAATAAACCAGTTATTGGCTGTTTATTTAATTATAATAAATTAGTTATAAATTTTAAATATCTTAATCGATATTATTTAAATGTCGATACTCAGAATAAATTTTATAATTTATTAAAAGATTATTATAATGAAGATAAAGAAAAATTTTATAAAAACATTAATAATTTAAGGAAATTATATAGTAATAGTATTCAAAAAACTCTTATGGTAATTGATGAGGTGTTAAAATGAAAAAATATGTAATGGTTGAAGCGAGAATGAGTTCAACACGATTACCTGGAAAAATTATGCTTCCGATTTTAGGAAGGCCATCTTTATCACTAATGATAGAAAGATTGAAAAACATTGAGATTATTGATGGAATTATTATAGCTACAACACCTCATAATTCAAATAAAGTTTTAATTGATCTGGCAATAAAAGAAAATGTAGATTATTTTATTGGAAGTGAAGAAGATGTATTATCACGAGTTCTTAATGCAGCAAAACATTTTAATGTTGATTTAATTATTGAAGTTACAAGTGATTGTCCATTAGTGGATAAGGAAATAGTAACTAATTGTGTAAATAATTATCTTAATAATAATGTTGATTATGTTTCTAATATTATTAAAAGAACATATCCACGCGGTATGGATGTTCAGGTTTTTTCTACAAATACATTGAATGAAGTAGAAAAATTAACTAAAAATCCATTTGATAGAGAACATGTATCAACTTATATTTACAATAATCCAGATAAATTTAAATTATTAAATATTGAGGCACCAATTGAATTACAAGCACCTGAATATAGATTAACATTAGATGAAGCAGAAGATTATTTTTTAATTAGAAAAATATTTGAAGAATTATATCCTATAAAAAAATATTTCAATTATCAAGATATTTTTAATTTTTTAAAATCACATCCTGAATTAGTATTAATAAATAAAAATATTAAACATAAAACAGAACAAAAATGAATAAATTAAAAAGTGCAATAATTGGCTGTGGTTTTATTGCTGGCCTTTATGATGATATAAAAGATAAAAAAAACATTTTAACTCACGCTAAAGCATATCTAATACATCCAAATATAGAATTAGTTGCAGCAGTTGATACAAATGAAGATAATTTAAAGAAATTTCAAAAAAAATATAAAATACCTTATATATTTAATACAGTTTCAGAAATGTTAGAAAGAATTAAACCTGATATAATTAGTATTTGTTCCCCTTCACAAACACATGATGATTATTTAAATTTAATTTCGAAATATAATATTAAAGGAATTTGGAGTGAAAAACCACTTGGTTTAGATTATAAAAAAGTTAAACAAAATTTTGAAATATTAGTTAATCGTAACATTTATATAAATCATTTTCGTCGCTGGAGTATTGGAATAGAAGATATACGCAATATAATTAATAATAAAGTTTTAGGTAATTTAAAAAGGATAATATTTTATCATTCAAAAGGTATTATGTCAAATGGTTCACATGCAATTGATTTATTACTTTTTTTGATAGGAAAGTTACCAATTAAAATAAAATTAATAAAAATCCTAAAAATCGATGTTAATGATTCTGTTGTGGATGTATTACTTGATTATCTAGATTTTCAAGTTTATATATTTGAGAATTTGAATATAGATTATAGTTTTTTTGAAATGGATATTATTTTTGAAAAAGGTAGAATAACAACAAAAAATAATGGCTTTGATATTTATTTATACAAAACTAAAAGAAGTAATTATTATAAAAATTATTATTGGCTTTCAGCAAAAGGTGAAAAAATAAAAAATAATCTTAATAGAGCTATGTATAAAATTTTAGAGACATTATATAATAATATAATTAGTAATAAAGTTAATAATTTTTTAATTGATGAATATAATAATTATTTAATTTGTAATAAGATTTATAAATTGGCATTAAAGGGGAAGAAAAAATGAGTAAATTAGCAATTTTTGGTGGAAAAAAAATAAGGTATAAAAAATTTCCAGCTTATAATACTATTGGAAAAGAAGAAATTGAATTAGTAAATAAAGTTTTAAAATCTGGAATACTTTCTGATTTTGTTGCAAAATATGGCGAGAAATTTTATGGGGGCAAATATGTAAAAGAATTAGAAGAACTGTGGTGTAAAAAATTAAATGTAAAATATGCAGTTTCTATGAATTCAGCAACATCATGTTTAATTGCAGCAGCAGGTGCAATTGGTTTAGAACCTGGTGATGAAGTAATTATTTCGCCCTGGACAATGAGTGCTACTGCTACTTCAATTTTAGTTTTTAATGCTATTCCAGTATTTGCTGATATTCAAGATGATATTTTTAATTTAGAACCTGCTGAAATTGAAAAAAAAATAAATGAACGAACAAAAGCAATTTTTGTTACACATTTATTAGGGCATCCTGCGCAAATTACAAAAATTATGGAATTAGCTAAGAAGTATAAATTGAAAGTTGTTGAAGATACTGCTCAATCTCCATTTGCAAAATGTTATGGAAAATTTGCAGGGACTTTTGGAGATGTTGGAATATTTAGTCTAAATTTTCATAAACATATTCACACTGGCGAAGGTGGAATTGCTGTTACTAATGATTCACAAATTTATGAAAAATTATTGTTGATTCGTAATCATGGAGAAAATGCTGTAACTTCTCGTGAGTTATCTGATATAACTAATATTTTAGGATTTAATTTTAGAATGACAGAAATTCAGGCTGCTATTGGAATATGTCAATTAAAAAAATTTAATTTTTTACAAAAACAAAGAATTGAAAATATAGAATATTTAAATGAAAAAATAAAACAGTTAGACGGTATTATTCCTGCAATTACTTATAAAAATTATACTCATTCTTATTATGTTCATCCATTTAAATATGATGAAGATAAAATTGGTATTCATAGAGATAAATTTATTAGTGCAGTCAGAGCTGAATTATCACCAACAGAATTTAGAGAATATCAAGGACCATTATTATTTACAGGTTATGTTAGACCTTTATATAATTTAAAAGTTTATCAACAAAAGTTATTATATGGTTCAAAAGGATGCCCTTTTACCTGTAAATACTCAAAAAAAAATATTGACTATAATAAAATGAAATGTGAAGTTGCTGAAAGATTGCAGAACAATGAATTTTTTTATCATGAAATATTTAAACCACCTATGACTAAAAGAGATTTAGATGATGTTGCTAAAGCATTTTATAAAGTTTATGATAATATTTCTGAGTTAAAAAAATGATTTTATTTATTGAGTATTTGAATAGACCTATTTATTATTTTTTTAGAATATTCTTTTTTCTTTTTAAGAAAATATATTTTGTAAATTGTTCAAAATACTTTCAGAACGATAATTCTATTGAATTATTAAAAATTAAAAAAATTTATCACTTAAACTTTAATTCTTTTGATACAAATATTATTTATAAATATTGGGAGTTAGCAAGGCATAAAATTTTATTTGATTTAATGAATAAAAAAATTATTAATACTGAATTTTATAATTTTTTTATTTCTTATTATTTAAAAAAAGATTATGATTTAATTGAAAAATTCAAAATTGCTATTCAATATGAACTACGCAATAATTTCGAAGAAATTATTAAAGCATATATTTTTTTTGAAGAATTTTCAAAAAATAATAATAATCAATTTTTTTTGTTAACATTTGATAATTACTTTATATTTTTTAAGAACTATTTTAATTTATCTAATTTTAGAATTATTTACATTCCATTTGATAAAATTAAATCAACTATTTTTATATTAAAATTAGTAAGAGAAATAATTTTAAATATTTTAAAAATAATTGCACGAAACTTATTTCCAGTAATTTATAAAAAAAAATATAAAAATTTAACTTACACTCAAAAAATTGCATTAGTTCCGCATCAAGGAGTTTATTATGGAGAAATATATTTAAAAGATGAATATTATGATTACAATCCTGATTCAATTTTAAATCCTAAAAATATTCTTCATATTTCTATAGATTACTGTCTTGATTGGTATGAAAAAAGTAAAAAATTTTATGAGCAAAATAATATTCCAAATATTTTTTTATCTTTGATTCTATATAAAACTTTATCATTTTTAAAAGTTCAAAATAATGTTTTGAAGCAATTTATTTTTGTTTTTTTAAATGATTATTTAATAAAAAAAACTTTATTTAATCTTTTAGTAAGATTAATAAAATATGATTATCAAATAAAAAGATTTCCTGATTTGAAAATATGTCTTAGTTGTTTTGAAATATGTATTGACAGAACTTTTATTTTGGCTTTAGGCATAAATAAAATAAAAACAATTGGAATGCAAGATCGTTCTACTGATGGTTTTATTACTTTTGGACATTTAAATTTTGATTATTATTTTACTGCTGGTCAACATTCTGAAAAGGAAATGTTACGAACATCAAAGCATTATATTAAACATATCATACCGCTTGGCTTAAAAAGATTTCCAAAAATAATTGAGTTTTCAAATATTCAAAAAACTAATTTTCAAAAATATTTAAGATTAAAGAAAGATAAAATGTTGGTATTTGCTTTTGATTATCATTCGCCAGAGTCATTATATGAAGATGGTCAAAGAGTAGTAGCACGATTAAAATTTATAATTGATTTTTATGATGTATTAATAAAGTTAGCAAAAAAATATTCTAATATACATATCCTGATAAAACCTAAAACAGCGAGATGTTATTCATATAAAACAATTAAATTTAAAATTGAAGAAATGGAAGCCATACCAAATATAAGTATAGAATATGAAATTGAAAAATATAATATTTATCAAACATTATGCTATGCTGATTTTACAATTACTCATTGTGCTACTACTATTGCTGATGAAACATTGGCTTTTGGAATACCAAATTTTTTTTATGATAATATTGGATATTTTAGATATTTGAATTTTCCTTATTATACTTACAATTTAATAAGTGAATGTTATGATGATTTAGAAAAAAAAATTGCAAAATATATAAGTGAAAAAAAATATATTCTTGATGAAGAGACTTTTTATGAAATGAGAAAATTGCTTTTTAATTATCCTGAATTAAAAGAAATAAAACAAAATACAATTAAATATATTTTGAAAATTTTAAATGAGTAAGGAGATAATAAAATGTTAAATGCATTTATTACAGGGGAAAAAATTTATTTACGACCTTTTTGTGAGGATGATATAAACAAATGGTATTTATGGTTTAATGATGAAGAAGTTACAAAATATTCATATCATGGTGTTTTTCCAGCAACTTATCATACACAAAAGGAGTTTTTTTATAGATTATATTCTGATAAAACAAATTTACAATTGGCAATTGTAACAAAAAAGAATAATATTTTAATTGGAACTGTTGGTTTGCATCAAATAAATTTTCTTCATCAACGAGCTGATATTTCTATTATAATTGGCGAAAAAAATTATTGGAATAAAGGTTATGCAACAGAAGCAGTAAAAATACTAATTAAACATGGATTTAATAAAATGAATTTACATAGAATTACAGCAGGTGTTGTTGAAGAAAATATTGCTTCTTTGAGTTTATTTTTAAAATTAGGATTTAAGAAAGAAGGCATTTTACGAGAACATAAATTTGCTAATAATAAATTTTCAAATGTGATACAATTAGGTTTATTAAAAGAAGAATTTATTTATTAAGGAGGAATTGATATGAAGTATTGTAAAAAATGCGTTCAACCTGACACAAGACCGGGCATTAAATTTGATGAAAATGGAGTATGCTATCCTTGCAAGTATTATGAAAAATATGAAGAAATTGATTGGACTGCAAGAGAGAAGGAATTATATTCTATTATTGATTGGGCAAAAAAAAATAAAAATCCTGCTATACCTTATGATTGCACTATTGGAGTTAGTGGTGGTAAAGATAGTCATTTTATTGCTTGTTATGTAAAAGAGAAATTAGGATTAAGACCATTATTAGTTAATTATCAAGGTTATACTATGACTGAAATTGGGAGACAAAATTTATTAAATTTACAAAACTTGGGTTTTGATTGTATTTCAATTAAGCCAAATCCTAATCTGCAAAAGAAACTTGCTAAAATTGCTTTTTATAAATTTGGAAATCCAATTAAACCTTCTGAATATCCTTTAAAAACTTCTTATTTAAGAATAGCTATGGCTTTTGATATTAGGTTAAATTTTTTGGGTGAAAACGCTGGTATTACTTTAGGTGATTTTAGACCTGGTGAACAAGATTTTGGTGGTGATGCTTCCTGTAATGCTGATGGACATACTGTTCAAGGTGGTAATGCATCTGATTGGTTGTATGATGATATAACGCTTGATGATTTGTATTGGTATCAACATCCCTCAAGAGAAGAATTAAAAATTAAAAATTTAAAATCAATATATTTAGGTTATTATGTTAAAGAGTATTCTGCTGTTAGAAATGCAGAATTTGCTATAAAAAGAGGTTTTAAAGGTAGAACAGAGCCTTTAGAAGAGATCGGAAGATATAGAAGATATACCGCAGTAGATGATGATACAGTAATTGTTAATCAATTATTAAAATATATTAAGTTTGGCTTTGGTTATGCAACAGATGAAGCCTGCTATGATATAAGAGAAGGCAGAATAACAAGAGAAGAAGGAATAGAACTTGTTAGAAAATATGATGGTAAATGTCATCCGCGTTATATAGAACAATTTTGTCGTGACATTGAAATTACTGTTGATGAATTTTGGCGAGTTGCAAATTCTTTTAGAGGAAATATGTGGCGTAAAAATTCAAATGGTGAGTGGGAATTAATTGAACCAATTTGGGAACAGGAAAAATAAATTATTTTTATAAGTAAATTGGAGGAAATTATGAATATAAAGATGATTCAGAAATTAAATAGTATTCGGTGGGAAAAGTTACATCAAAATTTAGCTAAACATAACATTCATACAAGATATCCACATGAATTGCTTGTAAGATGGGTTTCAATAATTAAACAACCTCCTGAAAGTAAAGTATTTGGATATTGGTTTTGGTTCAGGACGAAATCTTGAAATGCTGGCAGATAAAGGTTATGATACTTATGGAATAGAAGTTTCTAAAACAGCTATTAATCATGCATTGAAAATAAATAATAAATTTAAACTTTCATTATTCACACCGCCGAAATTAAATTTTCCTGATAATTTTTTTGATTTAATTATTAGTTTGCAAGCTATTTATTATAATATTAATTTAGAAGTGATTATTGAAGAAATTTGGAGAGTGTTAAAAGAATATGGATTTATTTATATTTCATTTTATGGAAAAAATCATTTTTGGATAAAAAATTATTCAAATAAAATTTCTCCTACATTAATTGAATGGAGTAATAAACATCCTGCTAAAACTGAAAGGGGTTTAAAACTTAGATTTTTTGAAAAAAAGAGTATGTTGAAAAAATTATTTTCTAAATTTTCAAATATTGAAGTTAATACTTATACTTATGATTTATTTGGAAATCATTATGAATATTATTTTGTTATAGCCCAAAAAAATTACTAATTCAAATAAAGAAGTTGAAAGAAATAAAGTAAATAAAAAATTTAAAGAATTTTATTTAAAACAATAATTTATACCATAAATAAGTGATAATTTATATATCTCTATTATTAAATCAATTAAAAAATTATGAAAAATAATTAAAAATTTAATTATTATTTTTTTAGAAATATGTTAAAATAAGTTTTGTTATAATGCGCTATTTCTTTTTGAGCGACTGACTATAAAAATTTAAAGAGGGATGTAAAAACAATGAAAGAATTAATTATTGTTGGTGGTGGATGTTTAGCAAGAATTGGCATTGATATGCTCGAAGAATTTTATTCAGATGAATATAAAATTATCGGTTATGTCGCACTTGAAAAATCCGAAGAAATTACGAATTACGAATATTTAGGGAATGACGAAGCATTAGAAAAATTTTCAGGGAAAGTCAAGTATGCATTAAATTGCGTCGGAACAGATAAAAGTAATAATATTCGTAGAAAGATATATAATAATATGGTTGCAAAAAATTTTGAGGGCATAAATTTAATTGACCCTTCTGCGAGACTTTCGAGAAGTGTAAAATTAGGAAGAAATATTTTAATAATGAAGAATGTTTCTATTGCAATAAATGTGGAAATTGGAGATAATGTGATTATTTATCCAAATTCAACAATTGACCATGATTGTAAGATAGGTTCTCATTCACACATTTGTCCTGGCGTAATTATGGCAGGAAACATAACAGTTGGTGAAGCAGTATTTTTAGGGATAGGTTGCGTTATAAGTAATAAAATAGAAATTGGTGATAATACAATAATAGGCGCAGGTGCAGTAGTAATTAAGAATATCGAAGCAAATACAATTTATAAAGGTTTTAGAAGTTAGGTTAAAAAATAATTTAGCATTAAATAAATTTATCCATCAGGCTGGTTTTATGATTGTATTTTAAAGGATAAACTATATTTAGTAAGTGAGGTTCAAAATATGAGAAAACAAATTGAGTATCGACAGGATGTAGCATTTATAAATCGCAAAGAAGAATTAGATTATTTAAATTTGTATATAAATAAAAAACCAACAGAAATATTATTTTTACACGGGCCGAAATCAAGTGGGAAAACGACATTATTATATCATTTTTTAGAAGATTTAAAGAAAAGGCAAAAAATAGATGTGAAGTTTTTAAATTTACGCGAAGTATATTTAGGGAATTATACAGATTTTTTAAAAGCGTTTTTTGAGATTGATTATAATAAAGGGAAAGAAGGAATAAAAGAAAGACGAAAATATAATTTAGGAGTATTCAAATTAGAAGTAGAAGCGATGAAAGGCTTGGAAGAAAAGAAGTTAGACCCATTTGTAATAATGAAAACAGAATTACAAAAGATAGTAAAAAAAGAGATAAAACCAATAATAATAATCGATGAATTACAGGCATTGAGAGAAATATATATAAATAGTCAGAGATTATTAATACAGGAGTTACTTAATTTTTTTGTAGCGATGACAAAAGAAAGTCATTTAGCGCATATAATAATTTCATCATCAGATGGGTATTTTATCGACCAGGTGTATAATGAGAGCAAGTTAAAAAAGACGAGCGATTTTTATGAAGTAGATTATTTAAGGAAAGAAGATGTTTATGAATGGTTGCGAGATATAGAGAAGTATAGCAAGATAAAGGAATATAGATTGAGAGAAGAAGAGATAGAAAAGGTATGGGACACAGTGGGCGGTAGTATGTGGGAGATACAATTATTATTGAGTAGATTTTTTGAAGAAGAAGTAGAGAAGGTTTGTGAAGAGTATAAAATAAAAATACGGAATATGATAATAGATTATGCGACAGAAAAAAACAGAAAATTAAATGAACAAGTATTAATAAAATTTGTAAATAAGTGCAGAATAAGTAAAGGCAAATTTAATGAAGAAGAAATTGAAATATTAAAAGATATGGTTCACAACAATATAATATATTATAATCCAGTGACAGCAGAATTTTATCCACAGGGTCGTTCTTATGAATGGGGGATAAAGTTATATTTTAATAAATAGATAATTGAAAATAAAAGAGGTGAAAAAATGTCACAGTGAATTAACCTCCGACGTGAAGTTTGTGAAGTTTTTTATAAATCATTAAATAAAAACTTTAGTGTAGATTAGCGAGATTAGTTGCCAGAAGAAAATATGCCAGTAAAATTCGTAAATTTACACAAAAGAAAAAAGTTGGCTGTTTACAATTAATTTTATGAATTATAATAAATATCTTCAATACTTAAAAAATTATATTAAAGTTTTAAAATATGAGAGGAAGAGGTGACGCCTGTCCCCACCAAACCTGCCTCCATCAAATGTCTCCGACAATGCTATATTTATCTTTATAATTTGACAGATAAATTATTTAATAAAAAATTAAATTTTTTAAAGAGTGTCCCTGACTAAATGAAAAATATTTATTTAATAAATTTAGAAAAAAGAATAGAAGATAATCAAAAAGAAAATAAAAAGTATTTTTTAAAACTTAATGAAGTGAAAAATATAATTAAAGATATTGTAAAAAAATATGATGTTGAAAAAATAGTAATGTTTGGCAGTGCATTAAATGAAGAAAAATTTAATTCAAAATCAGATTTAGATATTGGGATTATTGGTTTGAAAAAACAGGAAGATTTTTTTAAATTATATAGAGATTTAGACATTAATTTGGATTTTAAAATTGATTTGTTTGATTTAGATGACGATGAAAACTTTAAAAAAATTGTCTTACAAAAGTGCGAGGTGTTGTATGAAAATATCTGAAATTATAATCAAAACACTTATCGCAGAGATAGAATTTGAAAGGAAAAAGATTATTAAATTAAAGGAAGATATAGAATTATTAAAAGAAAAAAATCAAAATAAAATACCTGATAAATTTGATGCTTCTGTCTATGGTTATATCCTTCATAATTTTTATAATGGTGTAGAAAATATTTTAAAAAATATTGCTAATGTTTTTGGAAATAATATTGATAAATCAATTTATCATTCTGATTTATTAAAAAAAATGATTATTGAGATTAAAGATATAAGACCAAAAGTTATTAGTGAAAATTTATATTTAAAATTAGTTGAATATAAAAATTTCCGTCATTTTTTTAGAAATGCATATTTGTTTGAATTGAACTGGGATAAAATGCAAAATTTAGTTGAGGATTTCGGAAATACAGTTGATATGTTTTTTGATGAATTAGATAATTTTATTGAGTTAATTTCTTGAATATAAAAATTTTAAAGAAAAAAATTTAATAAATCAAATATTTCGCAATCGAATTGTTTGTATTCGGAAAAATAAAATTGAGCGATAATGAAAAATATGATCTTATTCATAATAAATTTATTATTAAAACTTAAATAGTAAATAGGAGTAAGTTAAGAAGATGAATGAATTAATTATTGTCGGTGGTGGTTGTTTGTCAAGAATTGCAATTGATATGATAGAAGAATTTTATGCTAATGACTATAAGATTATAGGATATATTGCACTTGAAAAATCCGAAGAAATTATGAATTACGAATATTTAGGAAATGACGAAGTCTTAGAAAAATTTTCTGGAAAAATTAAATATGCTTTAAATTGCGTTGGAACAGATAAAAATAATAATATTAGACGGAAAATATATAATAATTTAGTAGCAAAAAATTTTGAAGGGATAAATTTAATTGATCCATCTGCTCGACTCGCAAGAAATGTAAGATTAGGAAAAAATATTTTAATAATGAAGAATGTTTCAATTGGTATAAATGTTGAAATTGGAGACAATGTTATAATTTATCCAAATTCGACAATTGATCATGACTGTAAGATAGGTTCTCATTCGCATATTTGTCCTGGCGTAATTATGGCAGGAAACATAACAGTTGGTGAAGCAGTATTTTTAGGGATAGGTTGCGTTATAAGTAATAAAATAGAAATTGGTGAAAATGCAATTATCGGTGCTGGAGCAGTAGTGATTAAAAATATCGAAGCGAACACAGTTTATAAAGGTTTTAGAGTTTAACCTCCGACGTGAAGTTTGTGAAGTTTTTAATAAATTATTAATTAAAAAATTAGTATAAATTAGTGTAATTAGAAAAGAAGAATGTTGATCAGCGAACAGCGAAAACTGAAAACTTAACAATAATATAATAAAGTAAAAAAAAATAGAATAGTGTCATAATTACAACGAATATATAAGAGATTTAAATAAAAAGAATAAAATAATGAAAATCAATTACAAAGTGTTTACAAAATTATTAAACAACATAGAGTGTAAAGATAAATATGATAAATCATGATTAGTCTATGTAAAAGAGGTAAAGAATAAGAGTAAGAAAATTAGTAAAAAATTTTTAGAGGAGGTTCTAAAATTTCATCCTTAAAAGATAAAATAAATATTAACTGATAAGGATTAAGTTTTGTTATAATGGATTATAATGGATTAAAATAAACCTGAAGATATTAAATTTATTATTTTGTAAAAGTATGCAAGGATAAAAAAATGCAGCATAAAATCATAATATTTAAATATCCTCGGACTAAAGGGCAAAAAAAAGATAAAAAAATAAAATTAAACAAAAGTTAATTAACAATATATATTTCCAATGATAAGATTGTTCTTGAAAGTATGAAAGTTAATTGATAGAGTTTATTAATAATTATAATAAAATGTTAAGTTAAAAGGATAAGATTTATTTATAACATGAAAAGTATTTATTAAAGAAGCATAATATCTTAAACTATCTAAGTTAATAGACAATTTTTATTCCAAATAAAGAGGTTGGATATAATATGAAAATTCCATTTGAGATAGAGTTTAGAAAAAAATATTATAAATTGCTCGATGAAGTTTTTGATAGTAATTTTTTATCAGAAGGGAAAATGGTCGATAGATTTGAGGATTTATTTTCTGAATATACTAAATTATATTGTGCAGCAGTTTGTAATGGTGGTGCAGCGCTTGAAGCAATTTTACGGTATATAGATATAAAAAATAAAGATGTAATTGTTCAATCGAATAATTTTATTTGTGATGTATTTGCAGTAAAAAAAAATAATGGAAATGTAATATTTGCAGATTGCAGTAAAAAAGATTTATGTTTGGATTTACAATCATTAAAAGATAAAGTTACACAAAATACTAAAGCAGTAATTTTAACACATATAGGTGGACATTTATCTTTTGAAATATCTGAAATTGCAGATTTTTGTGAGAAACAAAATATATATTTGATTGAAGACTGCGCTCATTCTCATGGTGCCACTTATAATGAAAGGCATGCAGGCAGTTTTGGTTTTGCAGGCTTTTATTCCTTTTATTCTACAAAAACAATGCCATTGGGTGAAGGTGGTATGGTAGTAAGTAAAAATAAAGATATAATCGACTGGGTAAAAAAATATAGAAATTATGGGAAATTCGAATATAAAATTGAAGGTTTTAATTGTCGAATGAATGAAATAACCGCAGCATTTGGTATAATTCAAATGGAAAGATTGCCGATGATTCTTGAATGGAAAAATCAATTAGCTGAAAAATATAATCAAATATTTAATAATAGAATTAAATTCCCGAAGGGGATGAAAAGCGGTTATTATAAATATATAATTTTTGATACTAAATTAAAGGAAGAGACAGGAAAAGTATTTGGCGAACCCTGCCATATTATTTGCAAGAGCAATATAAATTTGCCAAATACAGAATGGGTTGCAGAGCATCACTGTTGTCCGCCTATTTATTATGGTTGGGAACATTTCGATAAATCTGTCGAGGAAATCAGAGATATACTTTTAGTCAGATAGATGATATTATATAATTTGTAAAATAAAGAGGTAAAAAGCATAATGGAAATTGGTCTTAATAAAATTCTATTATTTCCAGATAAACTTAAAGCATTGTTAAATTCAAATGAAGATAATCCTGATTTTCTTTATCCAATAAGCGTTGAACTTTCATTAACTAATGAATGCAATCAGAAATGTATCTGGTGCTCTGATTATGAGTTAAGAAATCGTTTACCGGGAACTTTGAAAAAAGAAGTAATTTTTAACCTTGTTGATGATTTGAAAATAGGTGGAACAAAAGGAATAACAATCGAGGGCGGAGGAGAACCTACATTACATCCAGATTTTATCGAGATAATTAATTATATATATGATAAAGGACTTGGTGTAGGACTAATTACAAATGGCGTTATTTTAAATTATGAAGATATTCTTCATAAATTTGATTGGATAAGAATAAGCCTTGATGCAGCAAATTCAAATGAATATAAAAAACTTAAAGGAACAAATAATTTTGATACAGTAATTAATAATATAAAAAAAATAGCACAAAAGACTAATGTTTGCGGAATAGGTTATATTATAACACAGGATAATATAAATCACCTCGAAGAATTAACCATAATCTTAAAAGAGATAGGGGTTAAATATATACATTTCAGACCTGTAATCGATAATCCTGATTTATATATTGAAACAAATTTGGATTATCTCAAACATTTTGAAAATAAAGATTTTTCAATTATTGCAGATGCTTTACAAGAAAATAAAGTACGTGGGAATAATGGTGTGCCCTGTTATGCAAATTCGCTTGTATCAATTATTTCTGCAAGCGGAGATGTATTTATTTGCGGCAGGTTAAATGTATATGAATGGTTAAAACCTATTGGAAATATAAATAATCAGAAATTTAAAGATATTTGGAATGGCGAAGAAAGAATTAAGCAAATCAGGAAAGTTCTTGATAATAAATTTTGTAATCGTTACTGCCCTGAATGCAGAATCACTAAGTATAATATTTTGATTGATAAATTAAAAAAAATAAAAACAAAAAATTTTATATAAAAATGAAAATTCTTTTTATTTATCCAAATAATCAAAAAAATAATTGGCGTTTACCTTTAGGCATATCTTATCTAATTGGAATACTAAAAAAATATAATCATAATGTGATATTATATGACACAACATTAAATGGTGCTATTGATGATAATTTACTATATAAGTTAAAATATTTTCAACCTCATTTAATTTGCATTTCAATTATGTCTACAAATATAACATTATCCACAAAAATTATTTCATTTATAAAAGAAAAATTTCCAAAACTAAAAATATTGGTCGGAGGCATCCATGCTACAATATCGCCGATTTTACTTTTAAAAAATCAAGATATCGATTATCTTTGTTTAGGCGAAGGTGAAATTTCGTTAATAAAATTTATTGAGGAATTTGAAAATAACAATTATGAATATTATGGCGAAATAAATGGAATTTGGTATAAAAAAGATGGAAATATAATTGACAGGGGTTATTCAGATTTGGAAACAAATCTTGACATTTTGCCTTTTCCTGACAGACAAATTTTTGACACACGGCACAATTTGATGATTTCTCATGGGACACCGATTCTTACTGCACGTGGTTGTCCATTTAATTGTTCGTATTGTGTGAATCCGATTTATAAAAAGATTTATAAAAATAATTATATCCGTTTCAGAAGTATTGAGAATGTTATTGAAGAGATGCGAGAAATTATTTTTGCTTATAACAATGATTCATTTTTTATACAGGATGAAACTTTTTTTATGAAAAAGGAAAGGGTAGTGGAATTTTGTAAAATTTACCAAAAAGAAATTAATATCCCATTTAGATGTATGGGGCAGGTAACGCAAATTGATAAAGAAATTTTGGAAATATTAAAAGAAGCAAAGTGTGAAGGAATAAGTATAGGTATTGAAAGTGGTAATGAAAATATTAGGAAAAACATTTTAAAAAGAGATGTAAAAAACGAAAAAATAATTGAAATATTTCATTATGCTAAAAAATTAAAGATAAAGATACATAGTTTTAATATTATAGGATTACCCCTTGAATCAAGAAAAGAAATTGATGAAACACTTGATCTTAATATTAAAGCCCAACCTTATTCAGTTCAATTTACAATAATGACTCCTTTCGAAGGCACTGAAATACGAAAAATATATGAAAATAATAATTGTATTATTAAAAATTATGTTGATAGTGTTTATGGTGATTCAATGATTAAAACGGATAAATTCAATTCAGAAGAGTTAATAAAAATACAGAAAATTATTCCCTATAGATATTATTTTCACAATAAGCCTATTTTACTTTTTTTAAGTAAATTAATATCTAATTTATCAGATAAAAATAAAATTATAAAAATATTTAAAAGAATAATAAAAGATTATTTAGAGAGCAAGATAAAATATTACAGTAGATTAAATTATTTTTAATTTAAAATTACAAATATGAAGTGGAAAAAAATATTTCAATTTATAGATCTTATCAAGTTAATTTACTGGAAAAAAACTTTAGGCAAATTGGGACCTGGTTCGCGGATTTTTAATAATGTTGTAATTAAAAATCCAAAAAATTTATATATGGAAACTAAATCATATATATATGATGAATGTTTTTTAGCAATTGGAAAAAATAGTAAAATTATTATTGGAAGTAATTCACATCTTGGCGTTCGGGTTTATTGTAATTGTAGTGATTGTAATTTATATATCGGAAATGATGTAGCAATTGGTCTGTATACCCAGATTTATACATATTCAAATAGTTACGAAATAGGAAAAATATATCATAATTGTTATAAAATAGCTGATGTTTATATAGGAAATAATGTTTTTATAGGTGCTGGTGTGATAATATTACCAGGTGTTAAAATAGGTGATAATTCAGTTATAGGTGCAGGTTCAATTGTGAATAAAAATATTCCGGCGAATGTATTGGCTTATGGACAGCCTATATCAATAATAAAAGAATTGAAAAAATAAAATGAAAATTTGTTTTCTGGCGATCAGTGGATTAAATAATCCATATGATTATAAATTTTTAAAAAAATTGAATGATAATAATTACAAAGTTAAGTGCATCGTTTATACAGTAGAGAAAATTGAATTAAGCGAAGAATATAAAAATTTAAAAAATATCGAGTATATTAATTTTTTGCCAATAAATAGATTTTATAAAATATTTGGACCATTAAATTTATTTTATAAAGTTTATCAATTAAAAAAATTGATAAAAGAATTTAAACCTGATATTTTACATTGCAGTTATGTAAGATTAGAGGGTTATATTGGTGCATTAACTGGATTTCATCCATTTTTATTAATGCCTGTCGGAACTGATATATTATTAGATGCTTTTACTTCGCTCTGGACTTTTATTAAAACAAGATTTACAATTCGGTGTGCAGATATGCTCACCTGTGATAGCGAATATCAAAAAGAGTTTGTTGTAAAAATTGGTAATATAGATGAAGATAAAGTAATTACATTTCCATGGGGAGTTGAACAGGAAATTTTTTTTTATAAACCAAATATAGAATTACGGAAACAATTAGATTGGAATGATAAAATAATTTTAATAATAAATAGAAATTTCATAGAAATATATGGACATCAATATTTTATCGAAGCATTTAAATTGGCTATTCAAGAAAATAAGAATTTAAGATTAATATTGATTGGTCGAGGACATTTGAAAGAAAAAATTCTATATGAATTGGATTCTTTTGCAAAAGGTTATTATAAATATATCGGATATTGTTCTCCTTTTGAATTAGCACAATATTTGAATGCTTCGGATATTTATGTAAATGCTTCACTTTCCGATGGAACATCCTGCTCGATGCTTGAAGCTATGGCTTGTGGGCTACCAGTAATAACTACAAATATTTTTGTGAATTATGAATGGATAAAAGATTATATAAATGGTTTTATAATTACTAAAAAAAGCGTTAAAGAATTAGCAGAAAAAATAATTTTG
>Ga0209204_1001632_pt1 | contig 20320 bp, 18 predicted proteins | sample AD_JPNMR2_MetaG_FD_184425 | JGI IMG/M metagenome (GOLD analysis project Ga0209204, IMG submission 184425) | Active sludge microbial communities of municipal wastewater-treating anaerobic digesters from Japan - AD_JPNMR2_MetaG (SPAdes) (version 2) | ecosystem: Engineered > Bioreactor > Anaerobic...
TATAAGGAGGTGGGTTTCAATTGAAAGATTTCCTAGAAGGTTTAGTGCAGAAAGCTTTAGACCAAGGAGCAAGTTACGCTGATGCCAGAAGGGTACGCAGAAAAACTGAATACATTTTCGTCCGCGACGGAAAGTTGGAGCAAGTGGAGTTGGAAGAAACAGAAGGTTACAACCTTAGGGTGCTGGTAGACGGTTCCTTTGGTTTTGCAGCCAGTTATGATTTTGACAAGCCTGAGAAGGTTGTTTCTGAGGCAGTGGGCATTGCACGGGCGTCTGCCAACGTAAACAAGAAAAAAATTGAGTGGCTACAGCAGCCTCCAGTAAGTGGACATTACGAAGGCCCCATGGAGGTTGACCCTTTTACGGTTCCACTAGATAAAAAAGTCAGCTTGCTGTTAGAGGCTGACAAGGTTATGGCTACAAAGCCGCAATTGAAGCACCGTGAGCATTTTTTGCAGTTTTGGGAAGAGGAAAAGGAGTTTTTCAGCTCTGAAGGTTCTTATGTTACCCAACATTATGTAGAGTCAGGCGGGCAAATTCAGGGCACTGCCATGGAAGGCACACAAATGCAAGTAAAAAGTTATCCCAATTCTTTTGGCGATTTTCGTAAAGCTGGCTGGGAGTTCATCGAAGAGATGGATTTTGTACATCACGCTGAAGAAGTGGCTGACCTGGCTGTGGCACTTTTAACAGCACCAAATTTACCGCAGGGCGTGGCAAACATCATCATATTGGGCCCACAACTCTCACTCCAAGTACATGAATCTGTGGGTCATGCCACGGAATTGGACCGCGTGTTGGGTTATGAGGCATCTTACGCAGGCACATCCTTTGCAACTCTGGATAACCTGGGCAAGCTTCAATATGGCAGTCCAGCCATGAACATTACCAGCGATCCCACATTGCCTTATGGGTTAGGCAGTTTCGGTTGGGACGATGAAGGGACACCGGCCCATCAGGTTTACCTAATCAGGGAAGGTCTGTTGGTGGACTACTTAAGCGACCGAGAAACCGCTGCTCAAATAGGACACAGTTCTTCAGGCGCGAGCAGAGCTGACGGTTGGTGGTCCTTGCCCATCGTTCGAATGACCAATGTAAGTTTACTACCTGGTGATAAGACCTTAGAAGAGCTCATGGACATGGCTGGCAATGGCTACATGTTTGACATAAACAAGAACTGGTCCATTGACGACAAGCGTTTGAACTTCCACTTTGGTGCTGAAGCAGCGTGGGAGATCAAAAACGGTAAGAAGGGGAAACTGTACAAGAATCCGTCTTACTGGGGCATAACCCCGGAGTTTTGGAACAGTTTGGTGGCCGTGGCAGGTCCTCAGGAATGGCGTGTTTGGGGTTTACCCAATTGCGGCAAGGGAGAACCTGGACAAACCATGCGCGTGGCTCATGGCACAGCTCCTGCGCTGTTTAAGAACATAAAGGTAGGTGGCAACGAATGATGAATGACGCTTTGAATGATATGGTGGAAAAACTTGTTAAGAACGGCAAGGCGGATAAGACTCTTGTGGTGGCACAAGCAGAAGAGAACTTGCTTACTCGCTTTGCAGTGAACCGTATCCACCAGCACGTGCGGCAGGAAACGTTGAAAGTGACAGTGGTGGTGGAAAAGAACAAAAAAGTGGGCATTGCTGGCACAAGCTCTCTGAAACCTGATCAAGCTGATGCACTTCTGGATAAAGCACTGCTAAACGCTGAACTTTCCTCAGGCGAGAGTACGCTGGAGCTTGCTGGAACAGGTGAGCAGCAATTTGATATGAAGTCGCGGTTTGTGGAAGATCTCATAGATGCTCACGAAGAAAGAGCAAAAATTGTGGCAAGCATGATTGAGAAAGGGGAAAAAGCTCAGGCTGACGCTTTTGGCGTGCTTAATGCCACAAGAGAAAAAGTCATCATAAGGAACAGTGCGGGAACCAACCTGGAGTGGCAGGGCAGTGTGGGTTTAGTAAAAGCCATGTACATGAAGGGGCAGGGGAGTGGCTATCAGATCAGTCAATTCAACAACGCAGGCAATTTCATATGGGAGCAACTTGCTGAAACTGCCTTGCAGAAATGTTTAGACAGTCAGCACCCGGAGCCGTTGGAGCCCGGTAAATACACAGTTATTTTGGAACCCCTTGCCGTGGGGACGTTGCTGGGTGAGATGGCAAGCTTCAGCTTTAATGCGAGAGCAGCTTATCAAGGCCACAGTTACATTTGGCAGCATCGCGGTGAACAGCTTTTCCCCAAGTTCATGACCATTTATGATTGGGGCCTGGACGACCTCACCGCTCTTCGTCTTCCCATGGACTTCGAGGGCTACTTGAAGAAACCCGTCCAGTTCATAGAAGGTGGAGAGGCCAAAGATGTTGTTTTTGACAGCAGGTTTGCAAAAATACTAGGTCACCCCAACACGGGTCATGCGTTGCCTCCTGAGGCCATGAGTTACTCACCCATACCACTAAATGTGATCATGCTGCCAGGACAAAAATCCATGGACCAGCTCATAGCTGAGACAGAGCATGGTGTGCTCGTTACCATGCTCAATTACGTAAGAAGCTACTTGGATCCTCTGACCGTACTTGCCACGGGCATAACCAGGAACGGTACCTTCCTCATAGAAAATGGAAAGGTTACCAAAGCTCTCAATAATACCAGATTCCTTCAAAGTTTTGTCGAGGCGCTCCAGAACACCACAGACATCGGTTCTGAGCTGATGATGGTTGGCGAAGAGTTTGGGTCTTTTACAGCACCGGCTCTAAAAATTGAAAAATTTAACTTTATGTAGCTCTTAAATGTAATATTATTCACAACAAGGGAGACCTAAAACGGTCTCCCTTGTCTGTAATTAAGCCAACTAAAAGAATTTTGTGAACTGTGCAATGCATAATTGTTCGCCTGCGTATACGAATTATGATATAATAACAGCTACAAATACTGTGGAGGCGATGTATTGTGCGGGGAGGTTACATGAACCGTATCCTGCGAGTAGACTTGTCCAGTAGAACGTGGACAACCGAAGAATTGGATGAAAAGCTCATCCGGGATTACATTGGAGGCAGGGGATTCGGAGCAAAACTGCTGTATGATGACTTGAAACCTGGTATTGATCCCTACGGCGAAGAGAACGAAGTCATTTTCATTGCAGGGCCTTTAGCTGCTACGGGAGCTCAATCGTGCGCCCGCTTCGAGATTTACTTCAAATCACCGCAGACAGGCGGTTATTTCCAGTCGTCGGGCGGTGGTTTTTTTGCTCCTGAAATGAAGTTTGCTGGTTACGACGCAATTATCATAAAAGGAAAATCCGAGAAGCCAGTCTACCTTTGGATCCATGATGACAAAGTGGAGTTCAGAGATGGCGCGTACCTTTGGGGCTTGGGCCTTGCCGATACTGAGCAGTTAATTCGTGAAGAGCTAAATGACCCTTATGTCCGTGTAGCTGCCATTGGTCCAGCAGGTGAGAACTTGGTCAAGTATGCTGGAGTTTTCAGCGATCGTCGAGCTGCAGCCCGTGGAGGCGGCGGAGCTGTGATGGGATCCAAGAACCTGAAAGCCCTTGCTGTAAGGGGTCACCAAAAAGTGCCCATAGCCAATAACGAGCTGTTCCAACAGGCTCTAAAGGCCCAAGTAGCTACCTACAGGGAAAACCCCACTTACGAAATGATGCACACCACCGGTACCCAAGCATCTGAACTTACTGCGGTACTGGGAATGTATCCTTGGAAAAACTTTAGAGAAGCACCTGGACCTGAATGGGAGAAGCTGCAAGCTTCGGAGTTTAATAAGCTCCGCGTACGTAAAATGGGCTGTCACAATTGCATGATTCGCTGCAGTCAAATAACAAAAGTCTGGGACGGTCCTTTTAAAGGCGCTTGGAGTGAGGGGCCTGAATATGAAACACTGTGGTCTTTCTCCGGCCCCATAGGAAAGGCCGAGATAGGGCTTACGGTGCTGGCAGACAGGCTTTGTGACGAACTGGGATTGGACACTATTTCAGCTGGTCAATCCATTGGTTTCGCTTATGAGCTTTATGAAAAGGGTGTAATAACAAAAGAAGACACTGACGGCTTAGAACTTGCCTACGGCAACATTGAAGTAGTACCAAAACTCATTGAGATGATCGCTCATAGAGAAGGGTTCGGCGACATATTGGCTGAAGGAACAAAGCGTATGGCTGAGAAGTACAATCAGGGTTCCGAGTATTATGCCATTCAAGTCAAGGGATTGGAGCTTCCTGCCTACGATCCCAGAGGAGCCAAGGCGCACGGTTTGAACTTAGCTACTTCTCCACTGGGCGCAGACCACAACTACGGGTATGGCTCTCAGGAGCTTTTTGGTGTTCCCATTCCTCGGCCTGTGGACCGCTTCGCTGTGGAGGGAAAAGGCGAAATAACCAAATTCAATCAGGATTGGGCAGCATTTACTGAAACAGGGATCTTGTGCACATTTGCCTCGTTGATGACTGGTCCAGACGTTTTCAGCCAACTGCTCTATGGAGCTACTGGTGTAGAGGAGTTCGCTGATCCTAACTACATGTGGGTAGTAGGTGAGCGCATTGTGAACTTGGAACGCATGTTTAATGCTCGTGAGGGCTTCACCAGAGAGGATGATAGAATGCCAGAGCGCATCGTGAAAGAGCCTCTGCCCTATGGCCCGTCTGCTGGTCAGGTTTTTGAAGAGGATGCGTTGTTGGATGATTACTACGCTGCACGTGGCTGGGATAAAGAAACGGGTTTACCAACGGCTGACAAACTCCGCCAACTTGGTTTAGACTTCACCCTTGACTATGCAGCCCAGTGATGTCGTCATGTTAGTGAATGTGCTGTATTTTGGTCATCTAAGAGAGGTCACATTAAAGGACAAAGAAACCATTGAAATGCCATCAGGAGCTACGGTAGGGACCCTCATAGAGTTTCTCGAGGGGAAATATGGTCCAGAGTACCGAACTGCCATGGATGCCATAAAGGGCTTGCGCATCCTCGTCGATGGTAGAGATCATACTTTGCTTGGCGGCAAGGAAGCACCGCTAAATGAAGGTTGCACGGTTGTGTTTTTGCCACCCATTGCCGGTGGCTAAAGGTCTCTTGGCTGAGAATCGTTAAACAGCAGATAATAACTGCTTGGGAGGGGGAGGAGTAATCGTTGATGCTCCTCCCCCTTTTTATGTTCCGACAATCCTTCTTGGTCCGTAGTATTAGCAATACGGTCAGGATGAAAGCGGTTTGTGGGAGATGTTCCACGTGGAACATACGCAATAGCGTTAGTAGTAGTGAGGTTTATTCAGACCGTTTTTGCTGTGGCGAATATGGGGCATACAGCGACTCTATTTCGTTTGGTTTACCTTCCCAAAGCTCTTTTGGTATGGAGCGAAGGAAAGGTGAGGGCCTTGCCATTTGCTCGAAGCCATTTCCCCAAGGCTGTTTATATGGTACGTAGAAAATCAAGTGCTCTTTGGCACGAGTCATAGCCACATAAAGGAGACGACGCTCTTCTTCTTTCTCCGCTGTGGTCACGGACAAACTGTGAGGGAAAAAGCCATCAGTAACATAGTACAGAATGACCGCCTGGAACTCCAAGCCCTTCACGCCATGAACAGTGGAAATGGCAACACCTTCCAATCCACCGTTGTTCTCGCGTGTTCCCAAGGCTGATCTCTGCAAAAAGTCATCCATGTCGGTACTTTCTTCTGCGATGGAGACAAGCTGCTTTATGTTTTCAGTTCGCTCTATGTACTCTTCTTCAGACTTGCTTATACTCCTGAAATGGTCCAACAGGTTCTCTTGCTCTATCACCAAATAAATGGCTTGAGCGGGCTCAGCCATCTCCTGAAGGGTTTGAATCAGGGTATAAAGGCTCTCCAGGTAATCGTTCATGGATAGTTTTTTGAACAGCAAGGACTCCACTGCTGCTTTTAACGCTTCCACCAATGTTAATCTGTTTTCTTCTGCGAAGTTGAACAGCTTCTCCAAACTGGCAGTTCCAAACCCCCTCTTTTTCATGGTCAGAATGCGCTTCAAGCTGACCCGATCCATGGGATTTCTGCTCAGCCTCAAATAAGCAAGAACGTCTTTAATCTCGCGTCGGGCAAAGAACGGAACACCACCGATGATGTGGTAGGGAATGTCTCTTGTGGCAAATTCACGCTCTACCCGTGCGGTCAGGGCTCGCGTTCGCATAAGTACAGCAATTTCTTCATATGGTATGCCCATCTTGTGTAGCCTTTGAACCTCGAAGGCCGCTGTTATGGCCGCATCGTTGTCGTCGAAAGGCCTTCTTAGGATGAGCTTGCTGCCTTCTCCCTTGATGCTCTCCAGTTTTCTCTCGAAGAGCGCCGATGGGCTGTCGTTGATTAGGGCGGAAGCCGAATCCACAATGGTTCTGTTGCTTCTATAGTTCAGGTCCAGGAACACAACTTGTGGGGTGTAATCTTCAATGAACCGCTTTATGTTGTAGTACTCAGCAGCTCTGAAGCCGTAAATGGATTGATCAGGGTCCCCAACAATGGTGACGTTGTTCATGGTCGAATACTGTGGGTTTGTTAGGTAAAGGAGCATCTCGTACTGTGCGAAGTTTGTGTCCTGAAACTCATCTACCATGATCAAGTCAAATAAGCCGGCAATCATTTCCCTGAGCTCAGGCCTATCCTCCATACGCTGCGCCAGGACCATGATAAGATCGTCAAAATCCAGGGCTTGGCTCTGTTCTTTTAATGTTTCATAAGTCATGAATACCTGGTGTACCACTTCGAAGTAGTAGCCCCAAGAACCGTAACGCTGACGAATGAATTCAGGAAACGTGTTTGAGTCAAACATCCTTGCTTTAGCAGCAGAGATGTGGTTGAGCACATCATTTGGCCTGAACTTCTTTGTGTCCATGTTCATCTGTTTGAGAATGTCTTCAATTAGGCCCTTACTGTCATCATCATCGTAAATCACAAAGTTTTGACTTATACCAGCATAAGGGGCAAAGTACCTAAGCATGCGTGCGGCGAAACTGTGCATGGTTGCTGCAAAAATGCGGTCGCCTTCGGGGATAAGCTTGCCCAGGCGTTCTTTTAACTCATCAGCCGCCTTGTTGGTAAAGGTTATTGCCAAAATGCGTTCCGGAGCTAAATGCCAATCCTTGACAGCAAAAAGAGCCCTGTACGTAAGCACTCTTGTTTTGCCCGAACCGGGCCCTGCTATGATAGCCAAGGGTTTTGGAGGGGCTGTGACTGCTTGTTTTTGTGCCTCGTTAAGTTTACTCAAGTCCACAGAATCCACATTCTCATTATAAATGAAAAAGCCTCCGACGGGGGAAATCGGAGGCTTATGGAGTTTGGTGATTATGGGATGGGGAAGGGGGAATCAGATTTTTTTGTGGCAGAGCCACCAGTCGTAGCAGTTTGGTTGGTTCATTCTTTCCTCTGCACCTTTTATGTCCGGTGGTAGAGGGATGATCACCTCATCGCCCATGAGTTCGTTGTTGGGCCAGTTGGCCGGTATGGCCACGTGATTAGCATCAGCTGTTTGGAAAGCTTTTATCATCCTTATAATCTCATCAATGTTCCTGCCGATTTCTTGCGGGTAGTACAAAATGGCTCTAATGATGCCCTCGGGATCTACGATGTAAACTGCTCTCACCGTGTTTGTCCCCTTGGCAGGATGTATGAGTCCAAGAGCTTTTGCTACACGACCCAATTCATCCGCAATAATGGGGAATTGAATTTCTACGCCCAGGTTATCCTTTATCCACTGGACCCACTTAATGTGAGATGGAACCTGGTCCACCGACAGCCCAATAAGCTCCGTGTTCAAAGCCTTGAATTCGTCAAATCTCTTTTGAAATGCTACGAACTCCGTTGTACACACTGGGGTGAAGTCTCCAGGGTGACTAAAGAATACTACCCATTTTCCGTTGAAATCGTCAGGCAATTTCATGGGACCAAATGTGGTCTTTACCTCCAATTCAGGGAACTTATCACCGATTAATGGCATTCGTGTTTGCTCTTCAAGCATGCCCCACCACTCCTTTCTTCTTACCAGTACTATTTGCATTATACCCCATTTTTGAGCTATTCAAAACAGCTGATTCAAATATGATTGCTTTTGGAAAGGAAATAGTTGTTCTGGGTGCTGTAAAAAATTAAAAGAGCCTCCGACGGGGGGAATCGGAGGCCGGGAGTTAAATAACTATGAGATGGGGAAGGGGGCTGTGGTCGGGATGGAGCGGGAGGTGCATTGCCCATACCTACCACAAAGGTTTATTTCAACCTTCCACTGGTTCTATTATACCCGTTTTCTTCCATTGAAACACAGCCTATGTAAACAATGATTTAATAATCAACCGTACTCAGGTATTTTAAGCCATCATCAGGAAAGACTGTTACAACATTTTTGAGATGGTACTTCTCTTTTACCTTCAAAGAAGCAATGAAATTTGCCCCCGAGGAGATACCCACTGAATATCCCTTTGCACTGAGCATTTTGACGCCTTCCAGCGCTTCGTCTCCTTTCACAGTAAGAACTTCATCCATAAGGTCTTTATCAAATATGGTTGGAACAAAGCCTGCTCCAATTCCCTGTATGATGTGACTACCCGGTTTTCCACCAGAAAGTACTGGCGACTCCGCAGGCTCCACAGCGATTATCTTTACTTTATTTCCCAAAGCTCTTCTTAGTGCTCTGCCTACGCCGGATATGGTGCCACCACTACCCACGCCTGCCACGAAAGCATCCACTTCCCAGTTTGTCTGCTTTAGAATTTCGGGACCGGTGGTGAGTTCATGAGCCAATGCGTTAAAAGGGTTGTTAAACTGGTCAGGAATGTAGGCACGGTGTTGCTCCTGTAGTTCTTTAGCTTTCTCTATAGCACCAGGTATACCTTGCTCTGCTGGAGTCAGTACAACTTCTGCGCCGTAACTCTTTGCCAACTTCACCCGTTCAGGAGTTACCGAAGCCGGCATGGTCAGTATGACCTTTATGCCAAGTTGTGAACCCAAAGCCGCTAAAGAAATTCCCGTATTACCTGACGTTGGTTCCACCAATGTATCTCCGGGTTTTACCAAGTTCTCCTTCACAGCATGCATGAGCATGAAATACGCCGGTCTGTCTTTTATACTGCCAGTTGGATTGAACCGTTCTAATTTCGCATAAACGCCATATGGCTCAATACACACTAAAGGGGTTTCCACTATGCCTATCATGCCACGACCTCCTTTACACAGTCCTGTTTAACCACCTTAGCAGGCACGCCCACAACGGTACTGTAAGGGGAAACATCGTCCACCACAACGCTTCCTGCACCGATGCGAGCACCATCACCAACATTTATGGGCCCAAGTAGCGTAGCCCCAGCACCTATGAAAACATTCTTACCCACCTGGGGATGCCTTGTGCCCGTGGTTATGTTCTTAGCTCCCAAAGTCACACCGTGGTAAACAACAGTGCCCGATCCAACCTTGGCTGTGCTTCCGATAACTACGCCTATACCATGGTCAATGACCACGCCTGGCTCAATTTCAGCTGCGGGATGAATATCCACGGCGTACAACACGCGGCTTATGAAGTGAATGAAGGACGAAACATTCTTAAACCCAGCCACGTAGAAAGCATGAGCATATCTGTAAAGACGTAAACTTCTGTAGCCAGCGTGGAATTTAACGTCCGTTGGGGTTTCAATGGAAGGGTCGCTCTTTAGTAGAGCCTGACGGTCTTCCCTAAGAGCACTTCTTGCCTTTTTAAGTTCCGTTCCCAATATGTACAACCGCATCCCATTTCATGTCGCCTCCTAATGCTTTTTGCTTGTGCACTAAGTTGCTCTGAATTTCTTACGTAATAGTGTATACCCAAGGCACGCAAGTTGTATGAAAAACCAATGCTAAATAAACAAAAAAGTTAGAAACGGTTTTTTTAACATTTAAAGGAGTGTAGCCTGCTATTCTGCGCAGGCTACACTCTTAGGGCAAGAGAATTATTTTTAAGTAGCTATTCCACAGTGTTTTTGAGGCTGTTTAGGTACTCCATGTCCTCAGCGGAGATTTCAAAATCCACATCAGCATTCTCTTTTATGCGGCTAGGTGTTGTGGACTTTGGGAGTGGGAGAGCATTTCTCTGAAGTACGTACCTGATGCAAATTTGTGCCACTGTTCGGTTGTACTTGTCAGCAATTCTCTTTATGGCGTCATTTTCAATGAGTCTGCCTGTGGCTAAGGGCGAATATGCTTCAACCAAAATGCCATTTTGCTGGCAGAACTGGGTAATTTCTTCCTGGGTGTTTCCTATGAAAAACCTAATTTGGTTTACCATGGGTTTTACGTTGCAGTTATCCATGAGCACCTGCAAGTATTCCACATCAAAATTGGACACACCTATGGCCCTTATTCGTCCGCTTCTGTAAAGTTCTTCCATGGCGCGCCACACTTCTATGTTCTCTTTCTTGTAGTCTTTACCTTTTTCGTTCCAAGGCCAGGGCCAGTGGATTAGGTACAAATCCAAATAGTCCATACCCAAGTTTCTCAGCGTTCTTTCGAAATAATCGAAAGTGCCATCGTAGGTCTTTACATCCGCCGGCAGTTTTGAAGTAACAAAAATCTGATCGCGTGGAATACCAGACTCCCTTATCGCTTTTCCAACGCTTTCTTCATTGCCATAAACATAAGCCGTATCCACGTGGCGATATCCAACTTCAAGAGCGTAGGAAACCGAGTTGTAAGCTACTTCTCCATTGGGTATTTGCCATGTACCAAAACCAACCTTTGGGATTTTCACACCATTATGCAGCACATACGTTTCTGTAAGTACACTCATGCTTCAACCTCCCCATATACTTTAGCTACTTTAATGGTAACACTTAAAAATATTCTATGTACAAACCAAATGCTTTCTTGCTTTTAAAAACAAAGAAGGCTGCGGATTTGCTCTAACATGCCACGTTGGAAGAGCTCATTCCACAGCCTTCTTGCATTGCCCTTAGACAAAATAACCGATGTTAACTATGCAAGTACCTTGCTTACACAGGACGCCTATGCCTTCCCTTTGTTAAACAAGAATTCTATGACTCTTTTGTCAACGAAGTTGCCTTCACACAGCCGTTCTTCGAAGTTCTCAAATTCGCAGAAGTTCTTGTATGCGTCCTTTGTCTTTTCATCGAACTCGCCGCTTATGGGGCCATCGTAGTAGCCAAGATTTTTCAGAGCTTCCTGCATCCTGGAAACTACCTCTGGCGTTACTTGCAATTTTTCTTCTTCTGTTGTTTTGCTGAAATACATATTGTAAAGGTCCAAGAGCCTGATGAGTTCCTTAATCGGCTCAGGATGATCATCCACTCTAAGATCTATGTAACGATCGTTATAACCTCCGTAACTGCCTCTTTCTTTGACCACAAGGAGTGCCGCTGACTGACGGCCTCTCCTGTCTCCTCCAGCATCCTGAGCAGCGTCCAATGCGGTTACCAATCTCTTTGCCAAGGAACCTTCGGTCCTCAAAAACGTTTCCTTAAGCGCGTTCACAGTGGCATCGCTCACCAGTATGTTGCCTTGGCACGCGAAATCCTGTCCGGCTACGCCACCTGCCCAATTGAAGCAGTTCTTTCCGGTGTATGTTACTGAATTTCCTTTAGCATCCACGATGCCCACTTGACGATCTTCTCGGCCATCGTCCAAAGCCAGCAGTGCATCCAACACAGCTTGAGGTGAATACCCCTTCTTTAGCAGTTTCAAACCCAGTTCCCCATAATTCAAATTTGCCGCGGCTTGAGTTGCTATGGCTCCCACACCGGCTTTCGCCCATGGGACTACGGCTCCCACTGCCAAGAATTTTGACTGCACCGCGATGCCCAGTTCCCCCGTTTTTGGGTCTCTGGCCACAATGGAAAATGTGGAGATGTTCGTCATCTGACTTACAACACTTTTCATAAACCTCTAACCTTCTTTCTATTTACCAGCATTTCCTTTTTTCAAGGAATTACTGTAAAGTGTGTAAATTATGCCTACCATTAAAATGAGTGCGACAATGCTGGGCATTTTCTCGAACTGAGTTCAAGTAGACATAGCGTTCAAAGTTTATCTCTGTTCTACAGACTTTCTTTGCATGCCCATATTAGTACTCGTGGTCCTCCCTTTCGCTGTGTCTAAAAGAGAGGATTTTTAAATAGACAAAACAGCTCCTGTTTTAACGCATAAGCTCTTTTAAAAAGCTAACTCCGTTTTCGGGTTTCTCCACTTCCATGTAATCTGCAATTGTTGCTCCTATGTCGGAGAGAGTTTGCCGTGTACCTAAGTTGCATGGTACAAGCGTTTTGCCGAAAACCAGTAAGAGAGCTCTTTCTCTGGTGTGGTGGCTGTGGCCTATGGTAGGATCGTTGCCGTGGTCTCCCGTTATCACGAACATATCTTCACCTTTTAGTAAGCTTATAACTTCAGGAAGCCGTTTATCAACAGTCATCAACCTGTCTGCATACCTGTTTGGATCTTGTGAATGTCCTGCCAAATCCGTTTCTTGCACATTAGCTGCGATGAGTCCACTCTCCTGTGTTTTCAGTTTGTCGCATACCAAATCGATGACCTTTTCTGTTTCTACCATTGGCAGGTACTCGGCTCCTTGACATTCGATGACATCAGCCATCTTTCCTATGAGGGAGACCGTATAACCAGCTTTCTTGAGCAAAGTTGGGACCTGCACATTTGGATTTACGCCATAACCCAAATGCCTAACCATATAACCACTTTTGTAGACACCAGATTTTGGAGCATCAATACCGACTATGCCGTTCTCCTTTATTTCAACGGCTTTCAATATGTCGTCGATGGTGATACCTTTGCCTCCAAATACAATAACTCGCCCGACTTCCACATTTTCTCTGACAATGTATCCGATTTTTAGTTCTTCTTCAAATGAGATGTAGTCCAAAGGTGCAGTTAGATTATAATTCTGTCCTGGATCTGCTTCCAGATTATCGGCTACCGTCACAAGGCCATTTACTAGCAGGAAAGGGTGGTTTGGATCAGGTCTTTCCACGTTGTAGCCATTTTTAATTAAGGCTTTTTCGACCTTATCAATGTAGAAACTAAATGGCTTTTCTACGGGCATTTTGGGCTTTGTCCCCATGATTTCTTGATGTCCTTGATATGTATCGGCTCCAAAATGTGCCAAGTTACTTGACCCAAAGCTCGCGATGGGGTCCCTTACTTTCTTTATCCTCGATGTGTTTACTAGGTATCCAGCACCCATTCTTTCTAAGTTGGGAATATGCAGTTCGGTGCTCTCTGCCAAATGTAACAATGTATTTGCACCTTCATCTTGAGGTCTAACCTCAAGAACATCATCCATGGCTCCAACGCCTAGACTGTCAATAACCAATAATAGAACGCGCTTCATTTTATCTCCTTTCCTTGAGAGTCAAATATGCCAACAATTCTTGGTTTTCCTTCTTGTAAGCCTTCTAACACAGCTACTTTCGCCCGGGTAACAAATACTTGCGTCCTAAAAGCGTAAACAAGAGTATCACCCACTTCTAATGAGTGGTCAGGATCAAATACCGAACCGTAATAATCAATGTTTTCAGGAGGCAACTCCATTGCCTCGAAAGTTCTCTTGAGTCTGGGACTGTAGGCACATGTAACATGGGAACGGCTGTAGAAACCTCCACCAAAAACGAATGCTTCCTTTTCATTGCGATGAGAAACTTCAGTAACATACACCATGGCAACATTCTCCGGTTCTCTACCTGAGGCATGAAGCGGCGTGGTACCGGTGAGCGCGTGTCCTGGTTCTCCATGGGTGGCCCCCAAAGAGCTTAATAGAGGAATAGAAGAAACACATGTTGCACTGGGTGCATTTACCTGCTTCACTGAAATTCCAAGGCTTTCCAGTATGTGGACGGCGTCCATGAGTACATTCATGTTCGCCGTGGGTGCGATTGCGCTACTCTGTTCGTTGTACAGGAAGCAGGGGAAAGCAGTGACGCCTACAATTTGAACGCCTTTGAGTCTTTTCGTTTTCTCGATGACGTACTCCAGATGTTCCAATGTAATACCTCCCTCTTGTCCGGGATAAAGAAAGCTTCTATCATCATCAATGACACGCAGAAGAATGTCTTGTGTCATGTTCATTTCTTCAGCTATTCTATTGATCTGAAGAATTTTGTCTAAGGAAAAGCATGTTATTACTTCAGGCTTCATCTCCAAAGCTTCCTTGATCTGGGAGGTGGGTATTTGAACCAGGTGGCCAATGTGCCCCAACTTTATGTGGTTATTGTGTAACAGGCGTGCTTCGTCCATGTCCACGGCAACTGCTTTTTCAATACCGCTGTCCACGATGGCTTGTGCAACCAAGGGATTGCGTCCAAACTGTTTTGTCATGAAGTACAGTTCAATGCCGTATTCTTTGGCTTTTTCCCTTATTAAGAAGGCATTTCTTCTCACAGTGTCCAAATCAATGCAGTAAGTATTGGGCGGGATGGTTCCATTTTTGTGGAAATAGCTTGCTGCTTCGATCAATTCGGGATTGTTCGTTAGTACGGCTTTTAGGAACATGTTTTACCTCTTGCTCTTTCCAATGCCTCTCCGAGTATTCTTAGGACTGTGTAACTTCCTGCCCTCATGGGGTTAACCCTTATCCAGTAATCTTTCATTTCAGGATTCTCCTGTATGAATGTTCCCGAAGCTCTGTAGAACATGGGAGTAATCTCGTACTTGGACTCTGCTCCTACAGGATGCGTGGCAGCTCCGAGTTTGTTTGCCTCTTCAATGACTTTTACTGATATGGGTTCATAAAGCTCAACCAATATGGTTCTTGATTGCGCATTGGTGACATGAGCAGCCTTAACTCCTTCAACTAAACCATTGTTGATGGCTTCTGCGATTTTGGTTATCTCTTCGGCTTGCAATGCTGCCATAACAGGTACGAACACCATAGCTCTTAGTGCTTCCATGGCTTCGAAGCCCTGTACTTGACCTCCGCCTGAATAATTCATCTTTCTGATGTGATCCGCTATTTCTTTGTCGCCGACTACGCATCCTATGCCTTCTGGCCCTAACAGCTTGAAACACGAAAAACAGGAAGCATTTGCACCTACTTGTGTGCCAATGTAAAGAGTTTTAAACACCGTATAGTTTTCGTCAGTTATTATGGGCAGTGTGGAAGTCTGTCTAACAGTTTTGATAAGGTCATACATGTTATAACTGTCAGAGCTTTTTTGCCTAGAATGTTGGATGTAAACAACCTTGATTTCGGGATCGTCCCTTAGAGCTTCAAGAACTGCATCTGTTTGGTTCATATCCACTCTCTTTAACTGAAGTCCCATGTACTCCATGGTGGTAGCAGTGGTTGAATAAACTGGTCCATCATGTATTAAGACTCTATCTCCCGGTTTAAGGACGGACTGCAACGCGAAACGTATGGCGCCAGTTCCAGCACCCCTTACCAAAACAGTGTCTTCTGCACCGAAAAAGTCTGCCAGTGTCTCTTCCACTCTCGCAGTGGCTGTTGGCCTTCCAAGAGAAGGGACAACGCCTAAATCACCTAGGCTCAGGAATTCATCACCTGAAAAATGGTTGGTTATGACATCTACAAGCTTAAACTGGATTTCTTTTGCTTGCTCCAGTGTTAAGAACTCCAATGGGTAAGTATCCATATTATTTCATCACCTCACGTTAAACTTTCTTCTTTTCTTTACAACTCTTACACTGAGGGAGCAATTTGTTTGTTCTGAGATGCCTGAAACCTTTCGATCAAAAGGGCCATTTCCATTAAATATACAGAACATTGTACATAAGATTATAGCACTCATAACTCTTGTGTTAGAAAACTAGCAGAGCCTATGGTTATCTTGTCTATTGAACATGCTCTAATCGAACAACGCCGCCGTTTAGGATGATAATATTTGTAAAGGGTTGAAAATGCTTTTGATACAAAGCTAAGTTTTAGACTGGTCTAGTTTACAAAGACGAGGTAATTCAGAGTTCAGGTGGTGTCTTAAGAAACTGGATCAGTCGTGATAGGAAGGTATTTTAATTGTGGATAATCATCTGTTGACTAAGAACGGAACTGCCGTTATAAAACTGGCACGCATGTTCTTGTCCATGCGTGAAGGACAGCGTTTAAAAACTGTCGGAGAATATGCTGACCAATTGGGTATGGGCAGAGGGACAGTACAGGCGGCAATGAAATATCTTGAAAATTCCGGGGCTATTAGTATCAGCGCGAAGAGACGCCAGGGAACATATATTGAAAAGATCAGCTACGTAAAGCTCTGGGAGCTAGCTGATTTTAAGACCATAACGGGTGTAATGCCTCTACCTTATTCGAAAAGGTATGAAGGAATGGCGACAGGACTGTATAGAACCTTCGACAAGGCCAAAGTTCCTTTCAATCTTGCCTACATGAGAGGAGGTTATAGGAGGGAGCAGGCACTGTTATCAGGAAAATACGATTTTGCAGTAATGTCATTGCTTGCAGCGGAGTCTTTAAAAGAATCAAGAAAGAATGTGGAAATAGTAGTGGAATTTGGTGAACATTCATACGTTAGTGGCCACAAGGTTTTGTTTTCTGATCCCGCTTGTACAAAGATAGTGGATGGCATGCGTGTTGCCCTTGACTCAACCTCAGCGGACCATCTCATATTGACCAAGTGCGAATGCCAGGATAAGAGCGTAAGTTTTGTAGAACTAAGTTATAACCAGATTTTGGATAGTCTGACCCAGAAGAATGTTGATGCTGCCGTTTGGAACATTGACGAAATCATTGACAGGCATTTGGATGTTCCGTATTACGATTTTCAAAGTCCAGATGCTAAGGAGCTTGAGGTGAAAGCTACGGTAGCTGTCATTGTAACAGCAAAATCCCGTAAGGGCATAAGCAACGTGCTCAGGCAGGTCATCGACAGGTCCTTAGTTGTGGAGATCCAGCAGAAAGTTCTTCGTTCAGAATTGCTTCCTGAATATTAGCCCTGTGCTGTTTAGTTATTGATAAAAGTAAACATTTGGTATAGAATATGTACAGACTTTTGTATAAATGGATGGAGGGGTTGTTTTGACAATTACTGATAGAATCGCAACTCTGAAAACCAGCGGGGTGATATCCAGCGAGGTTGCTGATGCAGCAATGAAAGCGGTAGATTGGCTCAAAAACAACCACATAGACACGGAAACGGATAATTGCCAGATGTTTGTAACGCACTTGGCTATGTCTTTGGAAAGAATTACGAGAGGCGAACAAGTTGAGGGACTTTCTCAGGAGATGATGGAAGAGGTGCGCTCAAGTAAGGGTTACCCTGCCGCGGTTGAGTTTACTCAGTATTTGGAACAGCTGGTTGGTAAACAATTGCCAGCGGAAGAAAGAGACTACATCTTGCTTCACCTGGCAGTTCTCATAGAAGTGGGTGGTAGATGTGATTAAGTTTGTCGTGGGTGGCGCCATAGATAGGCAGAAAGTTGCTGAAGCGGTCAAAAAAGCTGGAGGTGACAGGGTAGAAGTAAAGGTAATGGGCGATGTGGAAGCGGTCCTGGCTTTGAAGAACGGTGAAGCAGATTACTATCTTGGGGCATGTGCAACCGGAGGTGGTGGTGCTTTAGCTATGGCAATGGCTTTGTTGGGTGCCGGTAATTGTGCCACAGTTTCCATGGCAGGTAGGCCGCCAAAAGAGGAGGAGGTGGTAAACGCAGTAAAGCAGGGCAAGGTTGCTTTCGGGTTTACAAATGATCACATTGATCGAGCAGTACCAATGATCGTGAACGCCATATTAAAAGAAAAGGGGGAACTCTAAAATGAACATCGTCATAATAGCAGCCATAGGTGCCTTGGCTGCCGTGTTGGCTCAAAAAGGTATAGCGGTTTTCAACGATGGTCTTAGGCCCATCATGCCAGAGTACCTAGAAGGCAGGATGTCGAAAGCTGAACTTGCTGCCACCAGTTTTGCTTTAAGTTTTGGTCTTGTTATCGGCTTCGGTATACCCGTTTCCATAGGAGCTGCCATACTGCTTGTACACAGCATATTGCTGGGGACTGATATTATTGGTACTTGGTCACCAAAGGGTAATACGGGAAGTCTCATAGCTGCTGTCATAGGCGCATTGTACGGCGTTGGGCTACTACTCGGACTGCAATGGATCGTAAATGTGTTTAAATCTTTGCCTGTGAACATTTTCGATGCCATGGGCGCTGTGGGGACACCAGTTACTCTTGCCTTTGCCGCTTTTCCTGCATTGGCTGTGGCTTTGCAGCATGGTGTGGGCAAAGGAGTTGTTACCCTTTCTATATCGGCTCTTGTTAGGATACTCATCGTAAGATTCAGCCCCTTTGTAATTGGAGGCGTCAGCATTTCTCTTAACCCGGATGGTATGGCCATGCTTGCTGGCATGATCGTTCTACTCATATACGCTGCTCAGGAAAAAGCTAGCGAAGGGACGGGCCTGGCGTCACTATTCTCAGACAGAGTCGCAAGGATAAAGAGTAATGTATGGGTACTGGCATTAATGGGTGCCTTGGTTGCTGCAGCTACAGCTATGCATTTGCTGGCAGGAGACCCAATCTCATTAAACCTGGTAAAAGCCGGAAACTACACTGATGCAGCTTTGGCTGCTTTAGCAAGAGCTATTGGTTTTGTTCCTCTGGTTGGAACTACTGCCATTGCAACAGGTGTATATGGCCCCGTGGGCATGACGTTCATATTCGCCGCTGCTCTATTTGTAAACAACCCAATTATTGCTGCCGTTTTAGGCTTTGTAATTATTTTTGCAGAGGTTTATCTGTTAGGTGCCATAGCTGGTTTCTTAGATAAGTTTCCTGGCATAAGAAAGTCAGCCGACAACATTAGATCGTCCATGAGCCAATTACTGGAAATAGCATTGCTCGTGGGTGGAATTAATGCGGGTAATGCAATGCTCCCAGGCTTGGGGATGCTTCTGGTAATAGGGATCTACCTGCTCAATGAAGCTGCTGGCCGCCCCATAGTACGCATGGCAGTAGGACCAGTAGGAGCAATCATAGTGGGAATACTGGTCAACATATTGGCTGTAGTGGGTCTGTATATACCGCCGGCGTTGTAGTAGGAGATGCTCGTGGAATCAGTTCTAGGAAGTATCGCTGTTCTCGGTAGAACTTTGGCGCACGAACACCTAACGATTGACCTCTCATCGAACAAGAGTGATGACTCCAATCTGAATGATGACGCGGCCATGTTAGAAGACTTGCAAGAGTTGAAAGCTGCGGGAGTAGATACCGTTGTAGATGTTACCAACAGGGGTATGGGCCGGAATATTGAAAGAATGCAGAAGCTGTCAACCCAATCGGGTTTGAATGTGATAGGCTCCACTGGTTATTACAAGAGCCCTTATCTCCCTCCTGAAGTAGAGCAGCTGTCTGTAGACCAACTGTCTGCCGTAATGGAAAAAGAAATAGTCGAAGGGATAGAAGGAACTAAAGTCAAAGCTGCCATCATAGGTGAAACAGGAACTAGTGACCAAATGACTGATCTGGAAAGGAAGGTTTTTGAAGCAGCAGCAATTGCCCAGCGTAGGACCAATGTGCCTATTTACACGCATACCACTTTGGGGAAACAAGGCCTCGAACAGATACGTTTTCTGGTGGAGCGCCATGTTAATCCTGCTAAGGTGGTCATAGGTCATATGGATTTGAATCCTGACATGGACTATTACAAACGCATTGCTGAATACGGTTGTTACCTGGGCTTTGACACAATTGGCAAAACTAGCTATCAACCAGATGAGCTCAGAGCGCAGAACATCGCAGCACTTATGGACCAGGGGTTTGGAAATCGCATCCTTCTTTCATTGGATATTACGCGAAAGTCACACTTGAAGCGATACGGCGGTTATGGTCACGTGTACCTTATTGAAACGTTCCTACCAATGCTCTATGATCAGGGTCTGACTTCACAAGATGTTGAGCGCTTGCTCGTTGACAACCCAAGGAGTTTGTTCTTGCATTAGCGCGTAACTTACATCTGCTGTCAACGATTTCTACATTGTTATTGGTTATTGACGCAGGCTTGAACAAAAGAACTGTGCTCAAGCCTGCGTCAGTATTCTTCTATGTGAAGCCTTTAGAAACTCTGCCTATTTCCGCGTTAGTAAGTACCAACGTTTCAAACTTTCGTAAGGCACTGCACCAGTGAGCATGCGTCCGTTTGCTACTAAGGTGGGCGTTGCTTCCACGCCCAGCTCCAAGGCTCGATCCATGTCACGGTGCAAAGCAAGCTTAACTTCTTCGCTGAAAAGGTCAGCCTTAAACCTATCTACGTCCAAGCCAATCTCTCTGGCAATGTCAACTAGTACGTCGAAGTCGGCAACATTTCTGCACAGGGTCTGATGTGCCTCCTGAGCTTTGTCAAA
>Ga0209204_1001640_pt1 | contig 20268 bp, 17 predicted proteins | sample AD_JPNMR2_MetaG_FD_184425 | JGI IMG/M metagenome (GOLD analysis project Ga0209204, IMG submission 184425) | Active sludge microbial communities of municipal wastewater-treating anaerobic digesters from Japan - AD_JPNMR2_MetaG (SPAdes) (version 2) | ecosystem: Engineered > Bioreactor > Anaerobic...
ATACAGAAGAGGATGAAAAAATTCACATTGATAAAATGTTTGAACTTGCAAAAAAATATGATAAAGGAATTTCTATGCTTGTTGATGATGCTGGTGATCCAACACTTAAAACCCTTGAAATGTTAACACTTAAAACAATAAAAGAGGGCTTTAATGGAAGAGTTCTTGCTCATCATGCAAGAGCAATGCAATTTTATCCAACTCCATATTTTATGAAACTTGTCAATCTTCTTAAAAAAGGTGAAGTTGGAGTTGTAAGTGATCCTCATACAGGACCTCTTCATGCAAGGGTTAAGGAGATGATTGAAGAAGGTGCTCTTGTTGTTTTAGGACAAGATGATATTTCTGATGCATACTATCCATATGGTAGAAACAATATGCTTGAAGTTGCTTTTCTTGTTTCACATATATTATGGATGACAACAAAAGAAAATATGGAAAAACTTTATGATATGGTAACTATTGATGCTGGAAAGGCAATTGGTTTAAAAAATCATCGACTTGAAGAGGGAAACGATGCTAATTTAGTTATTCTTAATGAGGACAATGTTCTTGAAGCGTTAAGATACCATAGAGAGCCAAAATTTGTTATTAGTAGTGGAAAATTGATTGATTTAGAAAAATATAAAATATAAAAAAATATAAAGGGAGATTATCTTTCAACCTCCCCTCTTATTATCTCTTTAATTCTTGTTAACCTTCCGTGTGTTTCTCTTTCAATTTCATCAAGTTTCATTTTTATAAATTTTATTGTTTCATTTAAAGATGGAATTAAAACATATTCAAGTGCATTAACTCTTCTTCTTGTTTTTTCAATTTCTCCCGCAAGTTCTTCAAGTTGTTTTAATTGTTCACTATATTCTATTAAATCATTTAAAAAATTAATAAAACCCTGATTGAGTAAATCATATTCAAAGTTAGATATTTCTAATGGATAATTAAATGGATCACCTTCAAAACTATATTTTATTTCAGGGACAGTAACACCCATAACATTTTTTTTCTCTACATTTAAATCTACTTTGACTCTTGGTTTTGATAATAGTTCTAATTTTTCTTTTCCAAGTTGTGATTTTGAAAATAATAAAAGTTTTTCGAGATTTAAAAATTCATCATCAATTTTTTTACTTTTCTCTCTAAAATCTTTTATACTTACGATGAACTCTTTAATCATACCTTCAAGTTTATCTTTAAGAAGTTTATGTCCTCTAATTGCAACAGCTAATCTTTTTTTCAGAGTAAGAAGAACCATACGGTTTGGATTAACTCTCAATCTCATATTATTTTTCCTCTGAAACAAACCTTTTTAAATATTTTTCAATATATTCTTCTCTTACTCTCTTTAATTCAGGAATTGGTATCATTGAAAGAAGTTTCCATCCTATATCAAGAGTCTCTTCAATATTTCTATTTTCATATTCACCCTGATTAACAAACTCTCTTTCAAATCTATCAGAAAATTTTACAAATATTCTATCAACTGAGGTTAATGCAGCTTCTCCAAGAATTTTTGCAAGCTCTTCAGCATCTTTACCTCTTGAGTATGCTGCATATAATTGATTCATCAAATCACTATGATCTTCTCTTGTTTTATCTTTTCCTATTCCTCTATCCTTTAATCTTGAAAGTGATGGCCTCACATCAATGGGTGGATATATTGCTTTTTTATATAAATCCCTTGATAAGAAAATTTGTCCTTCTGTTATATATCCTGTTAAATCTGGAATTGGGTGTGTTTTATCATCCTCTGGCATTGTAACTATTGGTATCTGAGTTATAGAGCCATTTTTGTTTTTTATTCTTCCTGCTCTTTCATAAATTGATGCAAGGTCTGTATACATATAACCAGGATAACCTCTTCTACCTGGAACTTCTTTTCTTGCAGCAGATATTTCTCTTAATGCTTCACAATAGTTTGTCATATCAGTTAAAATTACAAGAACATGCATATCAAGATCAAAAGCAAGATATTCAGCAACTGTAAGTGCTGTTCTTGGAAGTGATATCCTTTCAATTACAGGGTTATTTGCAAGGTTAATAAAAAGTACTGCTTTACTTAGAGCACCAGTTTCTTTTAAATCATTAATAAAAAAATTTGCTTCTTCGAAAGTGATACCCATAGCTGCAAAAACAACTGCAAATTGTTCTCCTGTCTTTAACACTTTGGACTGTCTGGTGATTTGAGCAGCAAGATGGGAGTGTGGCAAACCACTACCAGAAAAAATTGGAAGTTTTTGTCCCCTGACAAGAGTATTCAATCCATCAATTGAAGAAATTCCTGTCTGTATAAACTCATTTGGATAATCCCTTGAAAATGGATTTATTGGGTTTCCATTTATATCTATCAAATCATCTGGAATAATTTTTGGCCCATCATCAATTGGTTCACCAAATCCATTAAAAATTCTACCAAGTATATTTTTTGAAACTGGAACTTCAAGACCTTTACCTGTGAATTTAACTCTTGCCTCTTTTGGATCTATTCCTATTGAAGGTTCATATAGTTCTATCAATGCTTTATCTTCTTCAGCAACCATAACCTGTCCTCTTCTTTTTTCTCCACTTTTTAAAGTTATTTCAACAATTTCATTATATTTAACATCTTTTACATTCTGTATTATCATTAATGGTCCAGCTATTTCACTTGTTGTTAAATATTCTTTGGACATTTATCTAACTTCCTCCTTATTTTTCTCTTTTAATGAAGAAAAATCTCTTTCAATCTTTTCAAAAAGTTCATCAAAATATTTAAGGTCACTCTCGCTTATGTATTTAGCTCTTGCAATATCAACTCTTACATCAAGATTGATTATTTTATCAAGTTCAATGCCTTCATCTAAAGCCTTGTTTCCCTCTTCATAAAATTTTATTATAGCCTTTAACATTAAATATTGTTTTTTTAAAGATGTATAAGTATCAATTTCATGGTATGCATTTTGATGTAGAAAATCTTCTCTTATAGATTTTGCTCCTTCAAGAATCATTCTATCTTTTGGTGAAAGTGCATCAATTCCAACAAGTCTTACAATTTCTTCGAGTTCTGCTTCTTTTTCTAATAACTCCATTGCAATTTCTCTTAATTTTGGCAACTCTTCATTTATATTTTTTTTATAAAAGGAATCAAGATCAACTGTGTAAAGTGAATAACTTGTCAACCAGTTAATAGCAGGGAAATGTCTTGCTGAAGCGAGAGCATCATCAAGTCCCCAAAAAACTTTAGTAACCCTTAAAGTTGATTGAACAACTGGGTCTGATAAATCTCCACCAGGTGGTGAAACAGCACCAATAACACTCAAAGTTGAAATTCTACCTTCTTTTCCAATATTTACAACCTTACCACTTCTTTCATAAAATGATGCAATTCTTGATGCAAGATAAGCAGGATATCCTTCTTCACCTGGCATCTCTTCGAGTCTTCCTGATATTTCTCTCATAGCTTCAGCCCATCTTGAAGTTGAATCTGCCATTAATGCAACATCATAGCCTTGATCTCTATAATATTCAGCGAGTGTAATACCTGTAAAAACAGATGCTTCTCTTGCTGCTACAGGCATATTTGATGTATTTGCTATTAAAATTGTTCTTTTCATAAGTGGATAACCTGTTTTCGGATCTTTTAACTCTGGAAATTCGATTAGAACTTCTGTCATCTCATTCCCTCTTTCTCCACATCCTACATATACAATAATATCTGCATCAGCCCATTTAGCTAATTGATGTTGAGTAACAGTTTTACCAGAACCAAATGGTCCTGGTATACAAGCTGTACCACCTTTTGCAACAGGGAAAAAGCCATCAATAACTCTTTGTCCGGTAATTAGAGGAAAATCAGGTGGAAGTTTTTTAACTATAGGTCTTGGTATTCTTACTGGCCACTTTGTTAGCATTTTAATCTCTATTTCATTTCCTTCGTTGTCTAATACTGCAACTACATCTTCAACCCTCTTGTCTCCTTTAAATATTTTTTTTATCTTCCCTTTAACTCCAACAGGAACAAGAATTTTATGTTTAACAATTTCACTCTCTTGAACTAATCCTATAATATCTCCTTCAGATACAAAATCTTCTTCTTTAACTATAGGTTCAAATTCCCAATATTTATCTCTATTTATAGGATTTTCTTTTACTCCTCTAACAATATATGAACCAAAACTACTGCTTAAAATATCAAGAGGTCTTTGTACTCCATCAAAAATTGAACCAATCAAACCTGGTCCGAGCTCAACTGATAATGGTGTACCTGTTGACTCTACCTCTTCTCCTGGTCCAATACCACTTGTTTCTTCATATACCTGTATAAACGAAAGATCTTCTTTTATTTGAATGATTTCACCAAGAAGTCCAAGTTTTCCTACAAGAACAACATCATACATTTTTGCAAATGGTAGACCTCTTGCAACAACAAGAGGACCTGAAACTTTTGTTATTATTCCTTTTTTCATAATTTATTCTCCTTTTTCAAGGATATCAACTCCTATAGCTTTTTCTGATGATTTTTTGATATATTTATAATTAATTTCTTTTTTAATACCCTTTGATGGTAAAAATATGACTATAGGTAAAAATTTTTTTTCGAGTTCTTCATACACTTTTAAAATATCATCTGAATACTCTTCTGAAATAATAATAATTGTGTAATCTCCACTTTTGTATGATTTAACAAAACTGTCAGCTATATTTTTACTAATAGTATCAAAATTATATGATTTTAAAAATATAGAAAAATCATCATCTCCTAAATACAATATTTTACCCATTAATTAATCTAAGCCTCCTTATTATTGAATCAGATGATTGATTATAAATTAAACCATTATAAATTATATTTAAGTTAGTATAATGAAAATCTTTTAATTTTAAATAAGAGAATGCTATTTCTGGCCCAAAAACAAAAAATTTAGATTCCTTTAATATTTTTATTGTATATTCGTCTTTTTTCTTATCAAAAAATGTTAAGAATTCTAAAAGCTCTTTTTCAATAAAATTTTTATATTTTAAATTTATAAATTCAATGAAATTTTCAGTAGTCTCTTTTTCAAAATTTTTAAATTTGCTATATAAAAAATAACCATTTGGGATAAAGAAAAACTTTGTTTCAAAATATTTATGCTTTAAAAAACTTTCTATATTGTGAAAATCAATCTCTATTCTAATGAAATCAACAAGGAATGGTGAATATTTAAAAAGTTTTATCTCATTTTCAAATTTATCTTTAAGAAAAGATAGTCTTTTTTCATCAGTTAAACCATTAACAATCTTATAATAGTTTCTTTCTATTTCAAAATATTCTATTATTGATTTTAAAGGTACCTTTTTTCCAAAAAAAGAAAGAGTATTCTCCCAATCTTTTTTTAATACTTCTTCAAAATTGGTTGTTTCATCTACTATATCATTATCTTTTTTAATCTGTTCTATAAAAATTTTTGGTGATACAGATAAATAACTTTTATAATGTTCAAGTTTTGGAAATTTATCAGTTAAAATTATAGATTTTGATGATAAATAGCACCAATCACTGTATTTAAGTTTCATCTTCTTCAAAAATCCTTTTTGAAATTTCAAGAACTTCTTTATCCCATATCTCTTTAAACTTATCTTTTAGTGTTATTCTTGATATAAAACCTTCTCCTTCAATAAATGTTTCGTTGTCCTCAATAAATTTAATTTTGCTTTTTCCTAAGTTTTTCTCTACATTTTGTATAATATCTTTTTTGAAAGATTCATCAAAAATAATTTTAAGACTATTTTTATCAAAATGAATGACTTCATTTCCTGTCTCAATTACCTTCAAAATTTCTTTAAAAAAGAAATTTTTTTTGTCATTGTTTGATAGATCATTCAATTTACTGCTTATATTGTTAAATAATTCATTCAAAATCTGATTTTTTCTTTTAAGTTCTACTAAATCAAGTTCAAGTTTTAACTCGTTTTCCTTTTTCTCTATTAGTGATTTTTTTTCTTTTTCTATTAATTCATTCCATTTTTTTTCAATATTTTTTAGTTCTTTATTTAATTCAATATTAATTTTTTCTATATATTCATCACTTTCTTTTTTTAATTTTTTTAATTCTTCCTCCCCCTCTTTTTTTATCTCCTCTATTACTTTATCAAAATTCATAGTCCAGCTGTCACAAATGATGTTACAAGTATTGCTGCAATGAGTGAGATAACGGCATATATTTCTACAAGACCTGGTAAAATAATAGCTCTTCCTGATTCCTCTTCTTTTTCAGAAACAAGATTAATTGAGGCAGAAGCAACTTTTCCCTGCCATATGGCAGAAATAAGTTCAACAAATCCCATTCCTAAACCAATAAAAAATAGTTGCATACCAGTATTAACTGGTATTTTTGGTATACCACCAAAAAGCCCTATCCTTGTTGCTATCCAGAATAGTTCAATAAAACCATAGAAACCTTGTGTACCAGGAAGTGCAGTTATAACAAATAGTTTTCCATAAAGATGTGGTTTTTCAGATAAAACTCCAGCTGTTTGCATTGTTGAAATACCAATTCCAATTGAAGAACCAATACCAGACAAGCTTATTACTGCCGCCATTCCTAAAATAGCAAAAACTAATCCATAAACTTCTGACATATTAAATCTCCTTTCATTGATTTTTAATCACAATTCTTTCACTTTTAAATTTAAATGGTGAAAATTTTCTTCCACCATTTTCATAGAATCTGCCAAAAAACTCAAGAAAAATTAATCTTGTAGGATGAACAAATGATCCTAAAAGACCCATAAAAATATTTAAACCGTGTCCTGCAAGTAGAATTAAAGGTAAAATTAAAATACCAATAATTCCTTGACCAAACATTCTTGCTATAGTGTTGATAATTACCCCTAAAACTGTTGTTGAAAATCCAAGAGCAAGCAATCTTGAATATGAAAGAATATCGCCAAGAGCAGATGAAAAACCATAAGAACTTACAATTCCATAAAGAGAAACAACACCTCCTATTAACTTTCCAATTATTGATTTTGAACTTCTTCCACCAGTTAAGACAATTAAAATAATACCTGATAGGAAAATATATAGAAAAATTTTTGATAAAGATGGATTATTCATAAAAACAATATATAAAACTATACCAACTAATGATATTACCCATGATATTTGATCAAAAATAGCATCAAGGATTTTCTTTTTTCTTATATTATCAAAAGCTTTAAGTAATATAGCAAAAATTTGAGTTACAAAACCTACTGCAAGAGAAAATATAAGCATCTTGATTAAACCCGGGGTTTCGCCAGGCTTTTCTTCTAAAAGATTTATTATTGCAAAATTCGGAAAAGAGAGTAAATCACCAGCCCAAGAATTAGTCAAAACTCCAACAATAGATGAAAAAACACCTAAAATCATAAAAAAATAAAAGAAACTTCTATCTTTTTCATGCACATTAAAAATCTTTATTAGTAGCATACAACCAAAAATAAGTATTAGACCATAAATTACATCTCCGAAACATAGAGAAAAAAATAAAATGAAGAACGGGGTAAGAAATGGAGTAGGATCAAAATCAGAATATTTCGGATAACCATACATATTGACAAGCATTTCAAATGGTTTTACAAATTTATTGTTATTTAATGAAACTGGTACTTTTTCCAAATCTTTAGGTTCTTCATAAAGAATATAAATATTATCAAAATTTTCATTAACTTTTTGCTCAAAGATTTTAATATCTTTTTCTTTAATATATCCTTTTATATAAATTAGATATTTTGATTCAATAACTTTCAGTTTTGTTTCTTCTTCATTTTTTTTGTCAGCATAAAACTCTTTTAATAATTTAAGATCGTCTAAATTTTTTGATTCCTTCTTTATTTCTGTCTCTATATCATCTGACATTTTTTGAAGTTCATTAATTTCTAACATTAAATTTTCATATATTGCTTTTGGCTTCCCTGAAAAATCTTTAAAATCATATTCATTGAAATCTATATTTTTTAACAATTCATAAAAAGATTTATCTTCTCTTAAAAAGGCTATTATTAAATAATAGTTTATTTCATCTTCTGAGATTATTACAGGTTCACATCTCTCTTTTTCATCTAAAAGTTTTTGATAATTACTTTTTTTTAAACTTCCGAAAATAATTTTTAGTTTCTTCAATGTATCAATTTTTTCAATTTCATATTCTAAATTAAGAAAAGGTTTTATTTTATCTGCATCTTTTCTTAAAGATTTTATATCATCAATTAATTTTTCATTTTTCCTCACTAATCCAAATACTTTTTTATATAAAGAATTAAAATCAAGTTTATTAACAATATTTTCAAGATTTTTGTATTCAATATCTAATCTTTCTGGTATAAAATCTGCAATAAACCCTTTTTTCTTTTCGAATTTACTGAACTGATTTAACAGGAAATCTATTTCACTAATTACCTTATCATACTTTTCAACATTAATATCTTTAAAAAAATCAGAACTTTCAACATCCTTAATTTCCTCTATATCCACTTTTTCTTGAAGTTTTAAAAATGTGAAAAAATTATTGAAATTTTTCTTTGATAAAAAAATGTTGATTTCTTTAACTTTATCTATTGCCATATTATTCTAATACCTTCTTGACAATGTCTTCATAAATTGAATCAAACTTTTTTCTCCAAATTTTTTCTTTTTCATCAAGAAGTTTTTCTAACCCATCTATTTTTGATTCTCTCTTCTCTTTATAATCTTTTTCAATTTTTGATAGCTCATTTTCAAGCTTTAATTTAAACTCTTCTTCTTTTTTTCTTATAGAACTCTCTTTATCCTTTATGACTTGTCTCTTCTTTTCTTCTAATTCTTTTTTGTAAGTTTCAATTTCTTTTTCTATTTCAATTTCAACTTGTTTAATCTTATCAATAAACTCTATTTCCATTATAACCTCCAATTGTCTTTTTGTCACTTATAATTATATATTTTAATGTTACTTTATCTCTCAAATACAATCATTATTATAACATATTATTTTAAAACTTTAATATAGTTACATTCAGCATCAATAAAACCTTGCAAATTTGCCTTTTTTTCTTTCAAATCATAAATATAATTTAAAATATTTTCTGAAATTTCTTCACCAGGTACAACTATTGGTAATCCAGGTGGATAAGCAGAAATTACTTTTCCAGAAATTCTTCCTTTAGCATCCTTAAATTCAATTATCTCTTTCTCATTTATATATGCTTCTTTAGGTGTTACTGCCATTTTAGGAATTTCAGGAATTATTACCTCTTCTTCTATTGGTCTCTTCTTATATTTTATTGATATATCTTTTAAAGTAATAATCAGTTTATCAATCTCTTCCTTTGTAATTCCCGGAGTTAAAAATATAAGTATATTATATGAATCAGATAGTTCAATTTCAATATTGTAATTTTTATTTAAAATTTCTTCGACTTCAAAACCAGTTAGACCTATTTTTTTTGTATTTATTGTGATTTTAGTTAAATCTAAATCATATACCTCATCGTTTAAAATTTCTTTTCCAAAACAATAAAAACCGTCAATCTTGTTTACTTTGTCTCTCAAATAATTACTTAAATCGATAATTTCATTCCATATTTTTTCACCTTCGGATTCCATTTGATATCTTGCGACATCAAGAGAAACCATAAAGAGATAACTTGGAGAAGAGGATTCTAAATAGGTTAAGGCATCGAAAACTTTATCCATATCGACTCTATTTCCTTTAATATGTAAAAATGAAGTTTGCGTTAATGCAGGTAATGTTTTGTGCGCTGATTGAACAATCATATCATATCCAATTTTTATTCCAGTTAGTGGGAGTTCGGAGTTAAAAGGAAAATGAACACCATGTGCTTCATCAAGTAACATAGTTTGATTATATTTTCTTCCAATTTTTAATATCTCTTCAATATTTTCACACATTCCAAAATAATTTGGTGAAGTTATTAATGACACTTTTACAGAATTATTTTTCAATTTATCTTCATAATCTTCTGGTTTTATTCCCCATGGAATTCCTGAGTATTTATGGATTTCAGATTGTATATATATTGGCTCAAGATCAAATACTGCAAGTCCACCTATAACTGATCTATGAGAATTTCTCTGTAAAATAACCTTATCTTTTGATTTTAAAGTTGAAGAAAGCATCACTAAGTTGCCAACTGTGCTTCCATTTATTAAGAAAAATGTATAATCTGAACCAAATGCTTTAGCTGCAAGTTCTTGTGCTTCTTTAATAACACCTTCGGGTTTATGAAGATAATCTAAACCTTCAACCTCTGTAATATCATATAAAAATATATTTTCTCCCCATTCATCTTTCAACAATTTATAAATTCCTTTGCCTCTATGATGACCTGGCATATGAAATGCTGGTCTTTTTTTGTTAATATAATCTTTCAATGTAAAAAATAAAGGAATTTTTTTATCCATTTACTCTCCTTGGTCGGGATAGCGGGATTTGAACCCGCGACCTCTTGGTCCCGAACCAAGCGCCCTACCAAACTGGGCCATATCCCGTAGTAAAATTATATATAAAAAATGGTCGGGGCGACTGGACTCGAACCAGCGACCCCCAGCACCCCATGCTGGTGCGCTACCAAACTGCGCCACGCCCCGGCCTTAATAAATAATTTTATAAGATATTAATAATTAGTCAATCTATTCTATAAACTTTTACTGTATATGGTGTTTGACCCCCTGTACACTACTCAGTTAAAAATGTGTTAATGCAAGACCTGACCCCAAAATGTTTATCTAACTATGCACTCTTTTAGGCTTCTTTTTGCTTTCAAATAAAGCATATTAATATATTCATCTGAATATGGCTCAATATTTCTTAAATTATCATCAAGCAAATCTCCAATTTCAATTTTTCTAATTACAAATTTTTTTATTCCTGTTAAAGAATCAACTATATCCTCAAAATCCTCTTCACTCATTGTTGATGGATGAGGTGTAACAGAAATTTCATAATTAAATGAACTTGTTTTTAAGAATGTTAATAAATTTTTAAGATTTCTTATATCAACATTCACCTTAGATACCTCTTTATATTTAATTTCATTTATTGGTGCTTTAATATCAATTGAGATTAAATCAATCAATTTTGATATAATAAGTTTTCTTAATAATGGTTCATTCGTTCCATTTGTTAAAATTTTTGTTAAAAAGCCCATTCTTTTTAAATCTTGTAACAAAAAAGTTAAGGATGGATTTATAGAAGGTTCACCGCCACTAATAACAACTCCATCTATCCATTTTCTATTACCCATTAAGAATTCTCTGATGCTTTCATAAGGAATATCAGGAACAGAATTACTATTTAATACTAAAGATTTCTGGTTACAATATGGACATCTCATATTACAATCGCCTAAAAATAAAATTGTTGTGCCTTTAGTTTCCCATTCCTTTAAAGAATGTTCAATAACTTTTTTAACTTTTATATTTTCATACATATTCAATTCTCCTTAATAAAATTTTAATTCCTTTAAAAATTATATCAGAATAAATAATTTGTTAATATATATGTTATAAATAAAATATGAAAACAACCGGAAAGACAGAGAGAATTAAACAAACATATATACAAAATATTAAAATACCTAACAGATTTAAATCATTTTTTTGGGATTGTCCTGATGGAAATGTTTATGTTGAAAAATTTATTTTAAGAATATTAAATTACGGAGATTTTGAAGATATAAAATATCTTTACAAAAAATATCCTGATGAAACCTATTATGTTGCATTTAGATATCCAGAAATAAAAAGAGGAGTGAAATTTTGGATAAAATTATGGAAAGAGAAAGAATAGAAAAAATGAAAGAAATTGCAAGAAAAATCCAAGAAAACTTCAAAAGTTTCTATCTTGCTGGTGAAACTGCTTTAATGTTTAAATATATGCATAGAATAACTGAAGATCTTGATTTTTTATCTTATAAACCTTTCTCTTTTTTAAGATTATCCTCAAAAATGAGAAAAAAATTTAATATTAAAAAAGAAGAAAAATTTGAAGATAATATAGATTTTATTATTAATGATATAAAAGTTTCTTTTATTTTCTTTCCATTTAAAAATATTTATAGACTCGAAAATTTTGATGACATAAAAATAGCTTCTGATTATGATATTTTTCTTAATAAATTATACGCAGCTGGTAGAAGAATTGAGAATAAAGATGCATTTGATTTTGCTTTTTTATATCAAAAATATAAATGGAATAAAAACAAAATAAAAAAAGATTTTGAAAAAAAGTTTTTAAATCAAAGTTTTGAAATATATTTAGGTGCAATATTTTCAATTGAAGATTATAAAGGTCTTAATAAAAATACAATTCAAATTATTGAAGAAATAAAAAGAAATTGGATAAAATAAATTATCGCTCCTCTACAATTCATTTAAAGAAAATATAAAAAACTTTCTAAATTATTTTTGAGTAAAATATTCCAAAAAAATAAGTTAATACATAACACATCTTATTACTTCTTAGACTCACCAAGTGCTTTACTTTTCTTATATGCTTCAATTACTCCACTCATGATAGAATATTTTAATCTGTTCTCTTCAAATTTATAAAGTGCTTCGCTTGTTGTTCCACCAGGTGAAGTTACAGAATGAATAAGTTTATTAGCCTCCTCTTTTGTATTTTTTTTCAAAAGTATTGAACCTAAAATTGTTTGAACTGATAGTTTTTCAGATATATCTCTTGATAATCCAAGATAAACTCCTGCATCAATTAATGCATCTAAAAAGTAAAAAACATAAGCTGGCCCTGATCCACTTATTGATGTTCCAATATCTATATAATCTTCCTTAGATACATAAACCTCTTCACCAAATGAAGACACTATTTTTTTAACAAATTCTCTCTCTTCATTGTTTAAACCGACATCTGTCCAAATTGTTATAGCTTCTCCAATTTGAGCGTTAATGTTTGGCATTGTTCTAACAACTTTTTTTACTTTAAATGATTCAAGAAGATTCTGAATTTTTATACCAGCCATTATTGATAATAAAATTTTTTCATTAAAACTATTCTTTTTAAGTTCTTCTGATAAATCTTTCAAATTTTGTGGTTTAACAGCAGATATGATAACATCTCCGAAATTTAGTGCATCTATATTTTTATTTGAACCATTAACTCCATATTTTTCTTTTATATAATTTAATCTATCATTAAATACCTCTGATACAAAAATTTCATTCTTATTAAACCCTTTACTTATCAATCCAGATAAAATAGCTTCTCCCATTTTTCCAGCACCAAAAAATGCTATCTTCATTTTTTACTCCTCCTTATTAAAAAATTATTCAATATAAGTTTATCACAAAGTTATATTATAATATAATTCTTATCTATTTTTGATGATATAATTTTATATAGGTGAATTATGGAAAAAAGTTATGGAAAAGAAGAGATATTAAGAATTAATAATTTATATGTTGAGGTTGATAATAAGGAGATATTGAAGGGAATAAATCTTTCAATAAAAGAGGGAGAAGTTATTTCAATTTTTGGCCCAAACGGGAGTGGTAAAACAACTCTTATATTGACTATACTTGGCTATAGTGGATATAAAATAAAAAGTGGCGAGATAATATTCAAAAATATTTTATTAAATGATCTTCCAATTTATGAAAGAGTAAATTATGGAATTGGAGTTCTTTTTCAAAAACCACCATCAATTAAAGGTGTACAATTTAAAAAATTACTTGAAATAGTTTCAAAAAATAGAGGATATCTTGATTATATAAAGATTTTAAAACTTGATGAACTTTTGGATAGAGATATTAATTTAGGATTCTCTGGCGGTGAATTAAAAAGATCTGAACTAATTCAACTATTAGCTCAAAATCCTGATTTTATGATTTTCGATGAACCAGAATCTGGTGTTGACCTTGAAAATATTAAAATTATAGGAAAAGTTATGAATAAACTTCTTGATAAAGATTTATCAATTTCGAATAGAAAAAAATCAGGAATTATTATTACACATACAGGAGGAATTCTTGATTTTGTAGAAGTTGACAAAGGATATGTACTCTTTGATGGAAAAATTATATGTGAAGGTAACCCTAATGAGATTTTAAGAAACATTAAGGAGAATGGATTTAAAGAGTGTGAAAAATGCGTAAAATAAATAAAGATTTACCTTTATCAGAAAAAGAGGTTGAAAAACTTCTTAATGTTGGAGTTGATATTGAAGAAAAAAATAGAGCTGGAACATTTTTATATGTGGATAAAAATATTTTAGAGGTTAGTTATAAACAAGAGGGCATAGAGATACAACCTTTAAACGAAGCTTTGAAAAATTATCCCTATTTAAATGATTATCTATTTAAAATTGTTAATAAAGATAAAGATGCATATACAAGATTAATATATAAAAAAGGAGAAAATAATGGCTTTTTTATACACTCCCTCCCAAATGTTAAATCAAAATTTCCTGTTCAAACCTGTTTTTTAATAAAACAATCTGGTTTTTCACAACTTGTTCATAATATAGTAATTGCTGAAGAGAATTCAGAACTCAATCTTATCAATGGATGTGCAGCTGCAACATATTCAAATAGTGGTTCACATATAGCAATAACTGAATTCTATATTAAAAAGGGTGCAAAAGTTTCTTTTACTATGATTCACGATTGGGCACCAAATGTTGTTGTAAGACCAAGAAGTGCAGCAGTAGTTGATGAAGATGGAGTTTTCATTTCTAACTATGTATCACTTAAAACAGTAAAAAGTGTCCAAAGTGCACCAGAGGTTTTGCTTTATGGAAAAAGAGCAAAAGCAAAACTATACTCAATTTTACTTGCAGATAAATTATCAAAACTTGATATAGGTGGAAAAATATCTCTTAAAGGTGATGATAGTAGCGGAGAGATAGTGAGCAGAGTTATAAGTGATGGTGGTAAAGTAATATCAAAAGGAACATTGATAGGTACAGGAAAAAATATTAAAGCTCATATGGAATGTAATGGAATTTTTATGAAAGATGAGGGAGAGATAATAACTATTCCTGAACTTCAGTCTCAGAATAAAGATGTTGAAATGAGTCACGAAGCTATGATTGGAAAAATTGCAAAAGATGAAATTGAATATCTTATGTCAAGGGGTATAAAAGAAGAAGACGCAATTTCTTTAATATTAAGAGGTTTTTTAAATATAAAAATTGAGGGATTACCAGAAATATTACAAAAATCAATAGATGTAGCGATTGATGTTGCTTTTAAGGGTATGTAGAAAGGATGTAAAAAATTACTATTTCATTTGTGATAGTTTTATTAAAAATTAATTTTTCTTTATCAAAATATAAAACATTATCTTTTGAATAATCCATACTAATTCTTGTAATCTTTTCTCCATTCAGATTATAAATTTCTCCAAAATTTTCAGTTCTATTTAAAAATAGGTTATTATCTTGAGACCAAAGAATATCCCCAAAACTTTCCATTTTTACTTCATCTATTTTCCAAGTAAATATATCTTGTAAAAAAATTTTCTTATCCTCTCTTAAGCCTAAAATTTTTCTTCCATCTTGTGAAATTGAAAAATTAAGAAAATTGAAATCCAATTTTTTAATTTCTTTACTTTTGAAATTAAAGATATAAAAATAATTTTTGTATGTATCTTTTTCTTTTATATTTATTAAAACATTCTCGAAGTCAGGAAAATAAACCTTAAAACTCATTGTTGCTGGATATCCAATTAATGTTTCAACAGGAATTTTCTCCATATTTCCATCTTCTAAATTTATATAAAAGACATTATATATAGAGCTATCTTCTTTGTCTAAATAATCTCTATTAGAAATGAATATTATATAATTCGAATCCTTTGAAATATATGGAAGCATTTCTTCTAAATATGGCTCTTTATTTTCCTCTATATAGGTTAATTTTTTTGAGGTTTTATTTTTTATATCATAAATTTTTATTGATGATGGGTTTGTAGTGCTATAAACAACAAATCTATCATCAAGTGAAAAATGAGGATTATCAGTTAAAAAATAGACATTTTTATCAATAAAAATTTCTTCGTTCTTTTCAAGATCCAGTATATAAAGGTTCCCCAAATCATCTTCATAGGTGTCAATAAAAAGTAATTTGGTGAAATTATTTGAAAAAGACATAATACTATGTGGTTTTTTGCTTCCAATTATTTTAAGATTTTTCAAATTTGAATCAGTTAAATATAAATTTTCTTTGGTATCTATCAAAAATTTATCCTTTATATAATCAATAAAATTAAAATTTTTAAAATTTAATTTAAGAAATTTATAAGTTTTAAAAGATTCTAGATTATAAATTTTTACTTCATTTTTATAGGAAATATAAATATATGGATGAATATAGAATAAATCTGAGATACCTTTGTACTCATTTAATTTTAGAATTAATCCATTATAAAAAACATAGAAATCATCTTTAGAATCTTTAAAGATTAAAATTTCTTTATCATTATAAGAGTAAACATTTATCACACTTATTTCATCTAATGGAATTTTGTAGATAGGTTCAAAATCTTTGTCAAATATAAAACCTCTATTTAAGACATCAATAAGGAAAAAGTAGTTTCCAACTTTTTTAAAATATCTAAAATATGTCTCTTTTGAGTTTAAAATTTCTTTTCCATCAAATGTAAACACACCAATTGGACCATTTAAAATACCAAATTTTCCACTTCCAGCATAGGTTCTATAAAATCTTCCCTTTATACTATAAATTTTATCTTGAATTAAATATCCATATCCAACAGGTTTTTTAATATCTATCCTTTTCCCATCTTTTGTAAATATAATTGTATTGTTCCCTGTGACAAATATATTTCCATCAAGTTCAGTTATTATTCCTTCTGTCCTTTCCCCTCCAAAATTTTCAATTTTTTCTTTTACCTCAAATTCCCCATTTCTATATCCTAAAACAATGTAATCAATTCCACAAATTATTAAATCAGCTAAATTATCATTATCAATGTCTTTAAATCTAACTATTTCTTTATCTACTAAAATATCTTTTATTTTAAATTCAAAAACCTTTTTTAGGGTAGGCTCTAAAGTAAAAATTAAAAAATTTCTATAGGATTCTTCATCTGATTCATAAGAATATCCTAAAATAATTTCATCTAATCCGTCTCCATTTAAATCTTTTACATAGATGGAATATGGAATTTTTGATTTTAACTCATCTATCTCCCCATTTTCTAATTCAGAAAGCTCTTTTCCATTAAACTTTAAAATTCCGTATGTTCCATTTGAATAGATAAAAATTTCTTCTCCCTTTTCCTTTTTAAAATTTCCCTTTATTAATCTAAATCTATCCCTAAATTCTTTATATTTTTTAATTTCAAATTCAAAAATATTCCCTTCGGAGATTATATATAAATTCATCTCATCAAAATTTAAAAGTAAAACTTCATCTTCTCCATCTCCATCAAAATCTAATTCAAATTCAATCTCTAAAATTCCCGCTACATCTTTTGTTTTTCCATTTTTAAGGATAATTTTACTACTTGAGACCTCAAAATTTTGAACTAAAAAGCCACCATTAAATTTTTTAATTAATCCATCAAATTTTTTAAAAATATTAAAATCTTTGTCTAAAATGAATGAGATCACTTTTGAACTATTAAATTTAATCAATCTTAATATAAAAAATCTTTTACCACCCTCAATGAAACTCTCTAAAGATTTTCCAAAAATAAATTCTGAATCAATAGTATTAAATGTTTCATCTTCAAAAGATATTTTAGATTCATTATTTAATTCATAAATATTTCCACTTTCTGTATTTAAAATTTTATTGAATAGAGTTAAAAGAGGATGTCCTTCAATATAACTTAAAAGATTTTTGGGTGTTTCTTTTCCTTGATAATAATAACATAAGATTAAATATTCAATTGCCTCTTCATTATTTAAATTCTTTTCAAAGATTTCTAAAGCTTTTGAAAATTCACCAAGCCTAAAATACATTTTTCCATCTTCAAAATTTTTATCATCTATTAGATCTAAATATTTTATTATTAAGTTATCTATGATGAATGGATAATTTTCAAAACTTCCCTTATTAAAGAATTCGCTCTCAATAAAATCAATTCTTTTTTTAATTAACCATCTTATTAACTCATCTTTTGCTTCTTTTTTAGAATTTAACACTTTACATTGATAAAAGAAGAAAGCCCTATCAAAATCTTTTTTCTTAAAATATAAATCTCCTATTTTTTCATAAAGCTCCAAATCATCTAAATTCTTGCAAAGCTTCCTTTTTAATATTGCTGTTTCATCATTTTCTTTAAAATTAATATTTTTTTCTTTGAAAAGATATCTAAAGACACTTAAAGTGAATGACAATCTGTTCTCATATAAGACAAATTCTCCATCAGTTTGAACTACATCATCACTGTTGTATGGATTATTCAAATTAGGTAAAAACAAAACCTCTTTTGTTAAAATATTAAAGAAAAATAGATTGTCTTCTTTATAAACTATTACCCAATCACTATTAGGAACTATATCTTTAACTATCCCATCAATATTGAATCTTTCTTCTTTTTCAGTTTTAAGATTTAGTTTTATTAATGTATCGTTATTGAATAAATAAATTTCATCACCAATATTCTTAATTGGATCTCCGTCAATTTTAATAGTTTTTATTAAATTATAATTTTTATCTAAAATTTTTAAGCTTTTTGGTTCAATCTCATCATAATAAATCAGACCATCTTTATAAAACTTAATAAAATTTATATACGGTAAGTTTTCTTTTAAAACAAATTCTTTAATTTTATTCTCACTATAAATATAAATTTTTGGTTTTAGATTCGAGATAAAAATAAAGTTTTCTCGATTAGCATCAAATACATAATAGTTTAAAGAATTGAAAGGTAAATTAAAAGAGGAAATTTCGTCTTTTATTAAATTTTTTATATATAAAATATTACTTTTTATGAAATATACTTTATCATCATTAAGATAAAATTTACTTTCAATATCATAAAGATTATAATAATCTACAAATTTAGGGAAAGACTTTTCTTTTTCTAATTTTTCACACGATGCAAAAGATAAAATCAAAACTAATATTAAATATTTTTTTATAAATTTTTTCATTTTTGTCTAATTATATCATAATTAAATTGGATCTGGAAGAAGATAAGCCAGGTTCTGTTTTTAAGACAATCATTTCTCTTAGCGGTCCACCCGAGAACTTTTTATGGGCTAAAGTTCTCCTATTTGACCTTGCTTCAAGTGGGGTTTATCCACAAGATTAGTCACCTAACCTTGTAGTGTGCTCTTACCACGCTTTTTCACCCTTACCAGAAATTATCTGGTGGTGTAGTTTCTGTGACACTTTCCTGAGATTACTCTCACTAAACTTGCGTTTAGCACTTTTGCCCTTGAAGCCTGGACTTTCCTCAATTCTTTCGAATTGTGATTGTCTCTTCTTCCAGATCCTAATTAATTATACCAAATTAGGAAGCAATTTTACAGGATATTTTATCTCACCAACAATAGATTTTAAATAATCGGGCAACTTATCGATATTTGATAAAACTCTATTTTTAATTTCATCAACATCTTCAAATTCTCTAACTATTTTTCCATCTCTTATTAGTGGTTTTAACAAATTTCTATAGCCCTCTTTACTATTTCCATATAGAGTCACAATATCTTCAAATTTATCATTTCTTAAAATAGTTTTTTTTCCTGGATAATTCCCATACTTAGCTTTTGGTTTTCCATTAACCTCAATAATTTTTAAAGCAAAATCAATCACATCAGCATCAGCTATTTTTGTTCCTACACCAAAACCATCTCCAATATCATTGAGATCAACTATTGAATATTCGTCAAGTCCTCCACTAAAAAATATTTCTACATCATTTCTGTTTTTAATATTTAAAAGCCATTTAACCTCTTTTCCAATTGTTTTCAAATCACCAGAATCAATTCTAACTCCATCTAATCTATCACCAAGCACTTCGAGTGCGTCTTCAAGTTCAGTTATTGGCGAACCAGATGTATCTATTAAACAAATTCTTGGTATTTTTGAATCTACAATCTCATCAAATTTTTTAAATGCTTTTCTATTATCACCTAAAACAAGAATTAGTGCATGAGGCATTGTTCCAACTGCTTCTTTTCCAATATATTTAGCTCCAACAACATTTGAAACACCATTAAAACCTGCTATATATGTTGCATATTCTATTGTTGGTGCTAAAAATGGATGCTGTCTTCTTGTTCCAAATGATAAAACTGTTTTATTTTTTGATGCTATCCTAACCCTTATTGATT
>Ga0209204_1001654_pt1 | contig 20172 bp, 16 predicted proteins | sample AD_JPNMR2_MetaG_FD_184425 | JGI IMG/M metagenome (GOLD analysis project Ga0209204, IMG submission 184425) | Active sludge microbial communities of municipal wastewater-treating anaerobic digesters from Japan - AD_JPNMR2_MetaG (SPAdes) (version 2) | ecosystem: Engineered > Bioreactor > Anaerobic...
TGCTGTTTTTAAAATAATGTGGTACATGGACAATGAACCGGATATATACAGGGATACCTTCAAAATTATTGGGACCAAGGATTACATTAACATGAAGCTGACCGGCGTCGTATGTACAGACAATTCATATGCCTCAGGGTCAGGCGTATACGATCTGAAATGGAACAGGTACCATGATGGGTATATCGGTGCAAGCGGCATATCCGCCGACAAACTGCCCGAAATAGTGCCCTCCTCCGAGATTTTGGGAACTGTAACGCCGGAGGCATCTGAAGAAACGGGACTTGGGACGAATGTCAAGGTAGTCTGCGGCGGTGTCGACAACTCATGCATGGCATTGGGCGCGAAAAACCTGGAAGAGGGCAGGGTATACACATCCCTCGGCTCGTCGGCATGGATCGCCGTATCTTCCGCCGACCCCGTACTTGACCTGAAAGCAAGGCCTTATGTGTTTGCTCATGTCATACCCGGAATGTATACTTCCGCCGTCAGCATCTTTTCCGCGGGTACTTCGTTCAGATGGCTCAGGGACAACATATGCGCCGATCTGAAAATGCAGGAACTGGATGGCGGGAAAAACACGTATGCAATGATGGATGAACTGGCGGGGAAATCTCCTGTGGGAGCAAACAGGCTGCTGTTCAACCCAAGCCTGGCAGGAGGCACTTCACAGGATGCCAGCGCCAATCTGAGAGGAGCCTTTATGGGACTGGACCTGAAGCATGACAGGGCAGATCTTATCCGTGCATGTATGGAGGGGATCGCGATGAACCTCAGGCTGAGGCTGGATGTGCTGAAAAAGCACTGCAGGCTCCAAAACGAGATGCTGCTGGTGGGAGGAGGAAGCAAAAGTCCGCTGTACAGGAGGATATTTGCTGACGTTTATAATATGGATATCGTGAAGACCAACATAGACCAGGATGCCGCTGCTCTTGGCGCTGCTGGCGTGGCGGCGGTCGGATGCGGCATATGGAAAGACTTTTCCAGGATCGATGAGATACACAGGACGACAGAGATCATGAAGCCTGATCCTGCAAATAACGCCAAATACGAGAAGATCCTTGAAGTATTCAGCTTTGCTTCGGACAGGCAGTCGGAGATCTCCGACAGGCTTTTTGCACTGGAACTGTGATGCAATGGCAGGTTTAATTTCCGTCTCTGCACCTGTTTGATTTATGTCTACTGTACTTGGATGTCAAAATATTATACAATTGGAATAAAAATAACCTTTAAGACATAAGGGGTGAAGAACTTGCTTGATAAATCTCGCCCTATTCCTCTGTATTATCAGGTAAAGGAGAGCCTGCTGGAGAAAATAAAGAGCAGGCAGTTCAATGTAGGCGATCTTATACCGTCGGAGGCAGAACTGCAGGAGCAATACAATGTAAGCCGGATCACGGTCAGGCGGGCGATACAGGAACTGGTACAGGAAGGACATCTGTATACCAAACAGGGCAGGGGGACTTTCGTAAGCAGGCCTAAAGTCAGCCAGGAACTCAATCTTATAACAAGTTGGGCTGAGACCATGGAAGAGATGGGTATGCGCCCGGAAACAAAGAAAATTGAGTATTCTGAGGAGCCGGCTCCTGTAAATATAGCCAGGCTCCTGAACGTACCGATCGGCGACATGGTGTATAAAATCGAAAGATTGCGTTATGCGGACGGCGAACCGACATGTATCATGACGAACTACCTTTCTCCTGACGTGGTTCCCGGTCTTTTGGATAAAGGGATAAAAGGCGAATCTTTATACGAAACGCTCGAGAAGCATTACAATATAGTATTGAGCCATGCCGAGGAGACGGTGGAAGCGAAGGCAGCGAAAGCTTCGGAAGCCGAACTGCTCAATATCAAAAGAGGCGCTCCTTTGCTTCATGCAACGAGGGTGACATATGATATAACCGACCGTCCCGTGGAAGTAGTTATATCGATTTCCAGGGCGGACCGCTATTCATACAAAATCAGGCTCAGCGGCAGGAAAAAGACGATCTGAGCAAGGATACGGCATTATAATGGCATGATATGTCCAGCAGTATTTTGCCTGCTGTGGCATATTGTGCCATTATTGGTATAGTAATGGGTAAAAAATGAGAGTATAATTGAATCGTCAATATGTTATGTTAATCCGGAGGAGTTATGAAAATCGATTTACTTAAAATCAAGTCGGCTCTGGCGGATTTCTTTTCAAGATCCACAAAAAGTCTCCTTTCTAAAATGATCGCAGCATTCCTGATACTGATACTCATGCCGGTGAGCACCATAGGGATCATAACGACGAACAAGGCAACGAACGATTTACTGGACCAGATGGAAGAAAGCATTTCCACAAGTACGCTGCAGACATCCAACTGCCTTGATCTGTTTTTCGAAAAAGCGGAGAGCATCTCGCTGCAGTTGTATTCCAACCCTGCAACACTGGAATACAGCATAACTGAGGATGCGGCGAGCAAGGCCGCTTTGTACCGTGATGCCAACGCTTACGTATCAGGTTTGAATGCTTCGGCGAAGGAACTGAATATCAAGGTGATTTTCAACTCCGGCAATTACCTCGGAGATGTGAAGCCGCCTGTCGACATGGAAGCAATAACGGGAAGCGACTGGTACAGGCAGGTCGTTGAAGCGGCCGGCGAATTCGTATGTGTGGATTACGGCGATACGATCGAGGCTTACAATACTGATGTCGCCGTTTCGCTGGCGAGGGCATTCATCCATCCCCAGAAAGGGAAGAGAGTCGGTATAATCATCATCGACTTCCACGGCGACAATGTAAAGGAGATCCTGTCAAACGTAAAACTTGGCAGTGACGACCATACATATCTCATAACTCCGGCTAACAAAGTGGTGACATACCTGGACCCGTCCGAAAGCGGCGATATTGCTGACAGGCAGTTTATAAAGGATGTGATCGCTAGGTCGCAGAATGAGAGTTCAGGAGTTTTCTATTCTACGGACAGAGGCGAGCCGTGCTTTGTTTCCTACTATAAATCGCAGGAAAACGGCATGACGGTCGTTACAGCCGTACCGGAAACGGCGATAAAGGCAAAGTCGGCAGCCATTATGCGGACGACTGTCTTTGCCGGTATTGCGTTCAGCATCCTGGCCGTCGTATTCGGCTTCATATTCTCACTAAGGATGACCAGTGCGATGAGGGACATCTCCAATGTTATGTCAAGAGCTGAACACGGCGATCTTACAGTTTCTCTGTCAATGAAGAGGAAAGACGAGATTGGCAGGCTCGTATCAAGTTTCAACCAAATGATAGGGAACCTGAGGGAACTTGTCGGACAGTCCAGGGAAGTTGCGGTACAGGTTTTGTCCTCTGTCGAAACCATGTCGTCCATATCGTCTGATTCCGCAAGGGTGTCGGGCGACGTTGCCGGCGCGATTTCGGAAGTTGCATCAGGTGCAGCCAGCCAGGCTACGGAGGTAGAAGACAGTGTTGAAAGTGTCAGACAGCTTACCGACAGGATCACCAGGACTGCGGACAAGACAAAGGAATTGCTCAACAGCGCAGCAGCGATGAAAGAACTTTCAGAATCCGGTATCAAAGCCATCAACGACCTCAACATAAAGAATGAGCAGACGAACAGGATAACAGCCGATGTGGCGGAAAAGATAAATGAACTGAATATGTATGCGAAAAATATCGACAAGATAATCCTGGTCCTGAGAAACATTGCGGAACAGACAAACCTGCTTTCGCTCAACGCAGCCATTGAAGCCGCCCGCGCGGGAGAAGCCGGCAAAGGTTTTGCAGTGGTCGCGGATGAGATACGGAAGCTTGCCGAACAGTCGAACAGGCACACAAAAGACATTCAGGCCCAGTTGAATACCATATACAAACAGGCGCAGGGTTCAGCCGAACTGGCTGGGGCAGCCGAGAACATCATAATGGAACAGAACAGAAGAGTGGCTCAGACGACAGAACTGTTCGAGAAGATAAGCGCAATGACATCGGAAATGACGGAGAATATCGTGACAGCAGGCGAAATGATAGACGATATGAACACCTTTAAGGGAAAGGTGCTCAACAGCATGGAAAACATTTCGGCTGTTTCGGAACAGGTATCGGCGTCGACACAGGAAGTGTCCGCATCTACCGAAGAGCAGCTTGCGTCCATCGAGGAACTCAACAATATGGCTGCCAGGATAAAGAAGCTTGCTGAAGACCTGCAAGCGAGGATGGACAGGTTCACCATCTGAAAGCAGGGCAGGCAGAGTTGACCGTGTGATCGCTTTGGCAACAGAAAAACACAGATGCATATGCACCTGTGTTTTTTTATCACTCATTTGGTTATTTATATTTTTAAGCTTCTGCATTTTCAGGGGTTTGCTTTTTACCCGTCTTTTTATCTAAGGATCTTTCTTTCAGTGGCGGAAGGATCGACGAATACCTTGATCAGATCCTTGTTCGTCCTGAGTTCGTGAAGAGCCTGTTCCAGTTCTTCCAGCGGAACGATCATCGAGAACATGGGAGTCGGATCTATGCGCTTGTATTTGAGCAGTGTCAGCACGTCTCCCCAGTCATTCCCTATACCGGCGCATGACCCGCTGACCTTTTTCTCGCCGAGTACGAATTCGTAAGGGGAGAAGCAGGCTTTCCGGTCGGGCGGGCATATACCGAAGGCTTCGACCTTACCGCCCCTTCTGACCATGCTGAATGCCTGCTCATATGTTTCGGGGGTTCCGACCGACTCCAGTACGTAATCGGCTCCTACGCCTCCGGTGAGTCTTTTTACTTCCGCCACGGGATCGTCCACCTCGTTGATGTTTATCGTAAAGTCAGCGCCGAGCTGCTTTGCCAGTCTGAGCTTGGATTCGCTTCTTCCGATCACGATGACGGGAGCGGCGCCGCGCAGTTTCGCAAGGGCGCCGTGCAGGATGCCGAGGCCTGTGCCTATGACAACAACGCTGGAAGCAATCGCGACATCCATCTTCTTTGCAGCCTGCATGACCGCAGTGAGAGGTTCGACAAATGCTGCCGACAGCGCATCCACTTCATCAGGTATGAGGTAGCAGTTCGTCCAGGGCGCTTTTACATACTCTGCAAATGCTCCGTCCGTATGGATCCCAAGCTGCGTAAAGGTCTCGCAGAGGAGTTCGTCGCCTCTGCGGCAGTAATAGCAGGTTCCGCAGGGAAGGCATATATCGACTGCGACCCTGTCGCCTTTTTTCAGGCCTCTTGCGTTGCTGCCCACTTCTTCGATAACACCCCAGAATTCGTGCCCCGATATCATCGGCAGGAATTCGGAAGCGTATTCACCTTTGTATATTTTCCAGTCAGTGCCGCATATGCCGCACATGGAGACCTTGATAAGCACTTCGTCTGGAGATATTTCAGGTACCGGGATCTGTTTGAGGACCATTTTGCCCGGCGCTTCGATAACCTGGGCTCTCATCATTCTTGCCATGGATATTACCTCCGTAATTTAGAATTATACAGCTTACAGAACGTCCTTCCCCTTGAAGAGCTTATCCTGGCGGCCTTCATACGGGGCACCGATCAGGAGGGGTTTAAGGAATGCAACTGTCTTGACTACGCCATCCATACGGCTCATGGTGACGTCTTCGTGCTCATAGCTGAGTACGTAATTATATCCTACCATCGACAGTTCAGTTATGACTTTCTTCCACGGCACGCTGCCCCAGCCGGGGATCCTGAACCTGAATGCGCGGTCGAGCCTTTGCCATTCTCCCTGCATAAGTATTCCGCCGACCGGAAGGTTATGCTCCACGATCTCCCCGTCCTTTGCATGTACATGGAATATCCTGTCGCCAAGCCTGTCTATGAAGTTCTCGACTCTGAGGCCGAGGTAAATCAGGTTTGCGGGGTCCAGATTGAATCCGAGGCATGGATGGTAATCAACCAGTTTGAGGGCTTTTTCCGCGGTATGGATATCGTAGATGAAGTTGTTCGGATGGGGTTCTACCGCAAATTTGACGCCATATTCCTTAAATTTGTCCAGTATCGGGACAAAGAGTTCCACGAATTCTTTTTCTATATCAGCCCAGCCCTGGGCATAGGGGAACGGGAAGTACCTGCCGAAATTCGTTACTCCTGTAAATCCGTTAACTACAGGAACTTCCAGGGCATTTGCAGCCTGGGCCGTCCTGAGCAGGCTTTCGGTTCCGAATCTGATCTTCTCTTCCTTAGTGCCCTTATAAATGGTGTCCGTATCGACGCCGTGGGGCCCGAGGATCAGGAGAGAATCTGCATGGTTGCTCAGTGCAGATATCGTCAGGCCGTAACCTTCGACCATCTTTTTGATTTTTTTGGCATTGTCGCCTTCCAGGACTTCCCTGGGCTCGAATTGACCATTGCCTTCGTAAGCCGGGATCTCCAGTGCTTCATAACCGTGTTCTGCTGCCAGTTTTGCTACTTCTTCAAGCGGTCTTTCGGTGAAATTTGCTGTGAAGAATCCTAGTTTCATTAGATCAGCCTCCGTTTCAAGTTATATGTAGTTAGCATTACCTGAATATGCTATGTTTATTTTAGCCCGAAAATGTTGAAATGTCAACGAAATTACATATAATAAAAGGTGGAGTGTGTAAAAATGTTTGTTTATGATTTTTACAGCTTGAAATCGGAAATTGCATATGATATTGTTATTATGATGTTATAACGAGGCGATAAAATTTCCCGCTTGTATTCCACTTGCCTCGTTGAAACGCGCAGGGGCAGGAAAAATTTCTGCAATCGAAATTTTTCTTTGATGCGTTATATCATGTGCAGCATATTTTTATCAGAGGAGGCAATTCTTATGGATTACAAAAAAACACTTCTATCGCCTGTTAAAATAGGTACGAGGATAAGCCCGAACCGTTTTTTCATCCAGGCAATGGAATGTACTGATGCTGACAAGGACGGCAATCCCTCAGACCTGACTTACAAACGCTATGAGAATCTGTTCCGCGGCGAAGCCGGAGTCGTAACGCTTGAAGCGATTTCTATCACTGATAAAAGCAGGTCGAGGCAGGAACAGCTCCTGATCATGCCCAGGAATGAGAAGGCGCTTGCTAACTTCGTCAAAAGGATGAAAGAAATCAATCCTAATTCGTTGTTCCTTTTCCAGCTCACCCATTCGGGCGAACTGAGCCATCCCGGATTTTCGCGCAGAGTATGCGTAAAGCCTCTGCCTGGCCTTGGCGGGGACGTGCTCACCGAAGAAGAGGTCGACAAGATCGTCGATGATTTCGTCCTGGCTGCAAAGATAGCCCACGCAGTTGGTGCGGACGGTATTGATATGAAACTCTGCCACGGGTATCTGGGTTCACAGATACTGCGCCCGTATAATGACCGCAAATGGAAGTACGGCGGTCCGTGGGAAAACAGGCGCCAGTTTGCGTTCGACCTGTACGAAAGGATACAGAAGGAAATCAACGACAAGAACTTCCTCATAGGCTCAAAGATCTCGGCATGGGAAGGTTTCCCGGGAGGTTTCGGCACTGCCGGCCCGGACACTCCTGTAATGGATCTTACCGAGCCTATAGACCTCATTAAGGGCCTTGAAGAAAGAGGAGCGCAGTACTTCGTACAGTCGGCCGGAAGCCCGTCGATAACAGTCAGCCTGACGCAGGCGGACAAGAAGTCTCCTTATTTCGCGTACCTGCACATGGGATTTGCCAAGATATTCAGGGAAAACCTGAAGCCGGAGACAGTCGTTATCGGATCCAACTACTCACTTTTCCGAAACGGGAAAAACAGGCTGCTTGCAGTGACACCGGAGGAAAGCTCACTGCTTGCATTCGGCGCAAGCAATATAGAAAAAGGATATGTGGACATGATCGCACTGGGACGCCAGTCCTTTGCAGATCCTCTGCTTCCGCTCAAGCTCAGGGAAGGCAGGGAGGACGAGATAAATTACTGCACGGTTTGCGACAACTGCCTCGAACTCCTGATACAGCAGAGCCCGATAGGCTGCTGCACCTACAACAAGTTCTATACTGACGTCCTTATACAGACCAGGAAGGAAAAAGGCAGACTGAAGCAGGATCATACCTGACGGACCGAAGTGTGCTGCTGTTCGGCAACACGGGATTTAAGACATGAGTAGCCCCTTATTCATATATATCTGTGTAAGTTAAAATGAGCCATGCGGCTGTTCCGTATGGCTCGTTTTCTTAACAGGTCCATCCTGTTTTGGTTAAATAATCTTATTGGTTGTAATAACAAGTACAACGAAAGAATACTGCTTGGACTTATTTCATACTGAAAATGTTAATTTTTCATATCGACAGCCCATGTTGATATGAAACTGTAAATGCCCGATAATGTGAAATTTATTTCTGAAATTGTTGATATAATGCCCGAAGTCTGTTATAATGCTCAATAGCACAAGCAAAAATTTCAGCAGCCGGCTGAAACCGGGAGGCGGCATCATATGGTAATTACAGTGACGATAAATCCGGCAATGGATATTGTGATGAAGTTGGATGATTTCCGTCTGAACGTTACGAACAGGATACAGAAAAAGTTCAGGTGCGTAGGCGGTAAGGGTACTCATGTTTCAATAAACCTGAGCCTGCTGGGAGTCAAAAACACGGCGACAGGAGTGGTGATGGGGTCCACGGGCGAGGAGATAATCAGGCGGTTGTCTGAGCACGATATCGATGTGAGGTTTTTAAAGCTCAACAGGGGAGAATCCAGGACCAACTATGTCATTACGGACTCGGAAGGCAATTGCACGCTGATTTCCGAACCAGGGCAGCAATTTGAGAAAGACGTGGTCGAAATGTTTGTTTCCCATTATTCGGAGTTGGTCGGCAAGGACGATATGGTGGTCATTTCAGGCGACGCATCGAACCAGAAGGGGACAGGGCTCCAGGACAGGCTGATAAACATGGCCGTTGCCAGGGGAGCACGTTTCTGCCTCGATGCAAGCGGCGAATATCTCGAGAACGGGATCAGGAAAAAGCCATTCCTTGTAAAGCCCAACCTGGACGAGCTTGGATCCCTTTTCGGCAGCGAGATGAAGACTGAAGATGAGATAGTTGCTGCAATCAGGCAGGTCAGTGCAAACGGCGCCGAGAACATTGTGGCGTCCTGCGGCGGAGAAGGCAGTTATGCGCTGATAGGCGGCAGGCTGTACCGAGCCGTTCCACCTGCGGTGAAAGCAAAAAATACTGTGGGCTGTGGTGATGCACTGCTATCTGGTATTATCGCCGGATTCGAGATGAAGCTTCCCGCTGCGGATATCCTGAAAAAGGCTACAGCCGTTGCGGCGGCGACTGCGATGGATGAGTCCACCGCTGGCTTCGATCCGTCGGTTGCAGCAAAACTTGAACCTGAAGTGAAAGTGGAGGAATTGGAACTGTAGCAGGGTAAACCCGACTGCGGCAACGATCGCAGCGGTTTGAAAGCGATGTTATGATCGCGGTGTTTCAAACACACCAGACATGTATCGGAAAACAGAGGAGGAGCATTATGGCTATCCAATATTACGAGGAAAGAAAAAAACTCGCCGGAACGATGAAGCTGCTGTGGGACAGGAAGCTCACAAACGCGGCCGGGGGCAATGCCGCCATGCGTGTCGCTGAAAACAGGATAATCATAACTCCGTCGATGATGTCGGAACACAGGCATTGCGAGATCGATGCGGAGGATATACTGGTATGCGACTATGACCTCAATGTAATTGAAGGTACGGGATTGCTTTCGAGAGAGTGCAAAATGCATGCGCTGCTTCTGAAGAACATACCGGAGATCGGTGCGGTGATACATGCACATCCTGAATATACGATGGTATACGCAGCCGCAAAGAAACCTGTTCCTTCGGTTACAGAGGCCACCCAGAAAATGGGCGACTGCCTGTTGATCAAGCAGGCAAAGGCGTATTCTGAAGATCTTGCTGAAAATGTGTATAGATTTTTCAGGGATAAGCGCGAACTTCTCAGGAAGACCGGACTTTGCGGCATCCTTCCACTGCACGGCACGGTTGCCGTCGGCAAACACCTTGAACAGGCTTTCAGTGTGGTGGAACGCGTGGAATGCGATGCAAAATGTAACATATTCGGAAAAATGATCTGAAAGCGGTATGGTGACACTCCTCTGCAAGGGGGTATTCCTTTATGGTTGAGGAATGTCACGCATCGAAAGCGGTATGGTGACACTCCTCCGCAAAGGGGTATTCCTTTATGGTTGAGGAATGTCACGCATCGAAAGCGGTATGGTGACACTCCTCCGCAAAGGGGTATTCCTTTATGGTTGAGGAATGTCACGCATTAATTTATAATTAATTCGGGTTGGTTCATGACGTTGATATACCGGCAGGACAAATTCGTGCATGGAGGCTGTGCCAGGTGCTTGCATATGAGAGAAAAAGCAGGATAATAGAATACCTTGAACAGAACGGCAAGGCAGAGGTCAATGTCCTGGCCAAACTGCTGGGAGTGGTCCCGGAAACGATCCGCAGGGACCTGCGGGAGCTCGAAACACAGGGCGTTTTGATGAGGACCCATGGCGGAGCGGTGATCGAACATCCGAAAGAAAAAGAGTATCCTGTACAGGTCAGGGTCATGAAAAATGCCCTCGAAAAGGATATGCTTTGCCGCAGGGCAGCAGGGTTCATAAGCGAAGGGGACCTGATATTCGTTGACAACAGTTCGACGCTTGTGAACCTTATCAAGCATATAAGCGATGACATACACCTGACGATACTGACCAATTCCATCAAAGTGCTGCAGGAATATGCACTGTTCAGGAAGGACAATATCACGATGCTTTGTACGGGCGGGGTTTTCAGCAGATCCAACCTGTCTTTGTCCGGTACGCTTTCCGACAGCTTTACGCGTGAGTTTTTTCCAAACAAGGCGTTCGTCTCATGCCATGGAGTATCTGCTGAACATGGCTTTACCGACGGCAATCTGCATGAAGTGGCATTCAGGCGGGAGATAATAAGTCTGGCGGAGAAGGTTTACTTCCTGGTGGACCATTCCAAGTTCGGAAAGCTCGGACCGATAAAACTGGGCGGGCTTGACATTTGTGATGTTTTCATAACCGATAAAAGGCCGCCGACGGAACTGGAACAGCAATTGAAACAGAGCAATCCGGACATGGAGATCATCGTATGCAGTGAATGATTCTTTATTACGGCAGGTATCCGGCCAATATCCAACAGGCTTGCAACGGATATGCAACTGATACCTGACAGATGACAGGTATCCAAGAGCATTTGCGTCTATCGAAGAGTATATGCATGTATATATGAAGCAGCCGATTGCAGCAATAAAAATGGACGGAGATGTGACATGAGACTTGAAAAAAAGGTGCTTGCTTTCGATGCAGGAGGCGGAAGCACGAGGATTTCGAAAATAGGTTTTGACGGAAGCAGGTTTACGCTGGAGCAGATCGCCAGGTTCCCAAACGGACCTGTAAGAGCGGGAGGAAACCTCTACTGGGACATCCTTGGCATATGGAGGGACCTGCTGGACGGGCTCAGGCAGGCAGTATGCGAGGACAGTGAAATAGCATCGCTGGGCATTGATACATGGGGAAATGATTTTGTACTTCTCGACAGGAAAGGCTGTATGCTTGAAAACCCGTATACTCACCGTGACAGCCGTACCACCGGCCTTGTCGGGGAAGTCGGCCGGCTTATCGGCGGCTGGGACCTTTACAGCAGGAACGGCATACAACTGAACCGTATGAATACATTGTACCAGTTGTTTTCCATATCCCGACAGAGGCCTTATATACTGGATATCGCCGACAAGTTCCTTTTCCTCGCCGACCTTCTTGCCTATTACCTTACAGGCGAAATGAAAAATGAATATACGATGGCGACGATATCGCAGCTTTACAGTTACAGTATGGCAGGATGGGACCATGAGCTCATGGAACTGCTGGGCATACCTGCACGGATTTTCTGTCCTGTTATCCGGCCGGGAGAGATCATTGGCAGTATTTACGGGAAAGTATGCAGGGAAGCCGGGATCCCGCCGCTGAGGCTGACTGCGGTCGCTTCTCATGATACCGGCTCTGCCGTCGCGGCAGTGCCATCCGAGGAAGAATACCCGCTGTACATAAGCAGCGGAACCTGGTCAATCGTCGGCACGGAAACCGACGCTCCAATGATAAATAAGGAATCGTATGATTTAAATTTTGCCAATGAGGGCGGAGCAAACGGCAGGATCAGGCTGCTTAAAAACGTAATGGGGCTGTGGATAATCCAGGAGATAAGACGCAATCTTGCTGTCAGGGGGATGCGGTATACATACGGCGATCTGACAAGGCTTGCGGAAGAAGCCGAGCCGTTTGCTGCCATGATAGATCCTGATGACGAAATGTTTTATGAGCCGTCGGACATGCCGCAGGCAGTCAGGGATTACTGCATCAGGACAGGGCAGAGGGCGCCTGAAGATACGGGCAGTATCGTGAGGACGGTACTGGAAAGCCTCGCATTCAAATACAGGTATGTGATCGAAGGACTTGAGAGGATAACCGGACGTAAATATGACCGGATCCATATCGTGGGCGGCGGGTCAGGCAACGCTCTCCTGAACGCATTTACCGCAAACTGCTGCGGTAAGACGGTGTATGCAGGTCCCCAGGAGGCTACGACCCTGGGCAACGGCATCGTTCAGATGATATCGCTGGGCGAGGTGTCCGGTTTTACCCAGGCAAGGAGAATAGTAAAGAACAGTTTCCCGCCGGCGGAGTTTATGCCGCGTGATACCCGACAGTGGGATGAGGCTTATCAAAGATTTATTGAGATGATCAGGAAATAAGGTGTCCAATCATGGCGTTATGAGAATAGATAGAAGAACGGTTCCCGTCAGGACATGGGGACGGTCCCCGCGCCTCATTTCTCCAGAGACGCGGGGACCGTCCCCATGTCGTATGTCTGTATGCCTGTTGTCGTGCCAGGTACCCTTTGGCTTATCCTTGTCTTGCTTCCTTTATTTTTGCCGCGAACTCGGCGGCCAGTTTCCTTATGCTTGCGTAATCGCCGGTTTTGGCGCCTGCGGTGAGACTTCCGCCGGCACCGACAGCGACTGCTCCCGCTTTGATCCAGTCACCGACGTTGTCGATGCTGACGCCGCCTGTCGGCATAAGGTTAGCCTGGGGCAGGGGCCCTTTTATCGACTTGATTATGCCGGGGCCGAAGGCTTCTCCGGGGAATACCTTGAGTATGTCGGCTCCAAGTTCCATTGCCTCCACGACGCCCTCGATGGTCATGACACCGGGCATGCAGGGAACCTGGTAACGGTTGCAGAGCTTCAGCGTTTCCCGGCTGAGATACGGGCTCACTACATACTGGGCGCCCGAAAGGATCGCTATCCTCGCTGTCTCGGCGTCGAGCACGGTACCAGCGCCGATTATGATTTTACCGGCGTATTCTTTTGCAAGCTCTTCTATTACTTTTGTGGCTCCCGGTACCGTGTACGTTATTTCAATCGCTGCAGCGCCGCCCTCAAGGCACGCGTCTGTGATCCTTTTCGCCATGTCGGCGTTGTCTGCCCTTACTACTACCACCAGTCCCGAATCGGTGATTTTTTTGAGTATTTCCCACTTTTTGAACATGTCAGCCTCCTGTCGGTAGTCATAATAGAGTTGGACCGTACGTGTCACTTCCATTTCGGGTTGTCGATAATAACCGGTTTTCCATCCTTTTCAGCAATCAGCTTCCTGAAGCCTTTTGTTTCTATCGTTCCATAATCGTGTCCGGCGTCTGCGCGAAACACGAAGAAGGTTACCAGTTTTTCGTCCCCGATGTTTATGCTCCTGTGGGCATATCTGCCGGGCACATAAACTGCCCTGCCGGGGGTCAGAAGCTGCGCATCCCAGTCTCCTTCGGGGTTTTCCATGAGCATGTAGCCTTTTCCGCTCAGGCAGTAATATACTTCAGCAGTATCGAGTATCGTATGGAAATGCCCTTTTGTCATGAAATATTCGTTGCCGACCTTGCCGGGGTACACGATACTGGTGCCGAACAGCAGGTTGCCCGATGTCTCCGGCAGGCCAAGCTCATAGAAGTCGTATACTATCTCATCGTTTGCGCCTACTGCTGCTTCATAAGCAGCATCATCCGCATACATTCCTCTCATTTGGGAAAGAAAGCGCCTGGTGGGTTTTCTTTCGTCGGACATGCCCGTTATTAAGTCAAAGTACATTGCAAAAGGATCAACTTTAATATCATTCATTTTTATCCTCCCAGTCAGTTGATATCGTGGTTCATGATTCGCTGCCCGTGGCTATAGTCTATTGACCGGTCCATAATAATCAGCCGTTATTGCGGACTTCATCGGCTATCTTTTTGCATTCGCCGAAAAGTTCCGGCGTTATTTCAATATGGAATACTTCGGCAATGACCTGGGTCCAGCCGTGTATGAAATACGTCCATCCATCTTCTACATGCAGGTTTTTAGCCTCTTTCTGCGCAAGAGCCTGGTGCATGAAGAGCAGGTCGCCCCTGTAGTTGATCTCCCAGACGAGGCTGTTTTCGGGGAACCGGGCCTCATCGGTCAGAGGGGAACCGGGCCTGTCTTTGCCAAGGCCTGTGGCATTGACTATCAGTGAGTAGGGTTTCAGCCTGTGCAGCAGTTCATCGTTCTGGCCAGGCCCGGGAGTAAGATGGAATTCCGCGTTGGCATCCGGCCTGATCTGCCTGACGATGCTTTCTATATGGTCAAGCCTTGGCTTGCTCCTGTTGCCGACGATCAGCCTGTCTGGTATGTTGTCGCCCTTGTCCATGTTGAGAAGGTAAGCGGCCATGGCCACTGCACTTCCGCCGGCGCCCAGCAGCAAGACATCTCCGCCGTGTTCTTTGAAGAAATTCTTCGGTACGAACGCTTCGAGCGACAGCCCGGCGGTGATGGGATCCTTGGCATATCCTTCGAGCCTTCCGTCTTTTTTCGAGATGCAGGAAAGTTCGCTGAACATCACAGCATACGGATCGAGATAATCAAACAGGTCCTTTGCGGCATTATACAGGTCGATCTTGTGCGTCGTGACCAGCGCGCCAAGTGAGAGTTCGTCGTTTTTGATGAAATCGACGACTTCCCTGTACACTTCGGGGTTTGCATGTATCTCGATGTCGATGCCCTTTATAACCGCGTCCTTAAGGCCCAATGCCTTTGCCCACAACGGGAACACCTTCATTATCGAGGATTTCGTTGTAGTGACGCCAATGAAGTAGAATGCAGGTTGTGTTGCTTTTCCTGGTAAGTTCATGGTGTATCTCCTTTCATTATCGTTGTTCTGTCTCAGATATTGCTTAAGGGAATTTTCCTTTGCAGAAAACCTCCCGATCCGTCAGTTTTAAGGCCAGGCGGACAGCAGTTGCCATCCGCCGGGTTATAAGCTGTTGCATGCGCACCACGGACATCACGACGGCAGTCATGATGAACGTTATGTTTTCTTCCGGCTGAAGGCTTTTGCCGGGTTGCTCACGGTAAATTTATATATGTGACTGTCACTGACGCCATAACTCCTGAGCATGGGGAAGAAGGCCTCGTGCAGGTAGTCCAGCCCAATGGAGCCTCCGTAACTTTTCATCCTTTCGCGGGTGGTATCGAGACCCAGCAGGATCCTGTCCTCGAATCCGTTCTCCAGGAGACTTATTATAAACCTTGCTTCGTCATCATCGGAGTGGTACTTGAACCTGCCTATGGTGTCCAGTTCCAGATAGACGCCGGTCGATGCGACTTCCGCCAGGTGGCCGGGGTCGGTGAGCACCCGGTCGAGATGGCATATTATTATGGAACTGACGGGTACTCCGTGGTCCGTGAACAGCCTGATCTGATCCAGTGCGCCCATCCCCAACTCCGTATGGCTCAGTATGGGAGCGCCGGTCCGGACAGATGCTTCGGCGGCTGCTGAAAACAGTCTCCTGTAATCGCCGGCAGGACCTTCCATGTCGGAGGCAGTCTTGATGACGCCGGCCCTGCTTTCGATCCTGCGGACAGGTTTTGAAATATCACAGTCTATAAACATGCCGTTCTCCAGTTCATCGATAAAAAGTCCGGCGAGGCAGTCTTCGTCCATCTTCCTGATCCAGTGGCTGTCGGGGTAGAACACGAGTTTGTGGAACCCGGTGGAAGCTATGATATTCACGCCGGTCCTTAAGGACGCTTTCAACTGGAGATCGGCCATACGGCCGCAGCCGACAGGCTGAGCGTCGACTATGCTTTTGCCCCCGATGCTTTTGTACAGTTCCAGCTCCGAACATGTGGCATCGTAGTCATCGAGCCTCAGCGAGGGAACCAGTTTTGCAGAGTATCCGTCCGCAATGAAGAGATGCTCATGGCTCTGGCAGTATCCAAGCCGGTCCGGACTGATACGTCCCGTGACAGTCTGTATGATATATTCATCAGGGTGTGTCTGCATTCTGTTTTCTTTGCGGTTAAGAACGCTTTCCATGGCTCTGCTCCTTATGACCAAGCATCTCGAGAAGATTCTTCGTGGAAACCAGCGCCATTTTTTCGGTAGCTTCACCGGTAAATGCGCCAAGATGCGGAGTCAGCAGGAAATTGTCCAGCTTGAGCAGTTTTTCATCATTTGCAGGCGGTTCGCTTGAGAATACGTCCTGTGCGGCTCCTGCTATCCTGCCTGATACGAGCGCTTCGTACAGTGCATCTTCATCGACCAGTTCGCCCCTCGATGTGTTGATGAGGATGGCGTCGGGCTTCATCAATCCCAGGGTCCCTGAGTTTATCATCTTTTTTGTCTCGGGTGTGGCAGGGAGGTGAAGTGATACTATATCGCTGGCTGACAAAATCTCATCGATGCTGCCGGCCCTGTTTACCTTATACTCGGAGAGGAAACCGTCGTCCATGAAATACGGGTCGTAAACAGAGACTTCCATTTCGAGGCCCCGTGCCCTTTTTGCGACTTCGCGCCCTATCTGGCCGCATCCGATCAGCCCGAGTCTCTTTCCTGTCAGTTCGAATCCGATGCTGCGCTCCCAGCCGCCGTTTTTGACTTCAGCTGCGTGAAACGGTATTTTCCGGGCCATCGTGAACATGAGCGCGATCGCAAGCTCAGCGACAGAAACGCTGTTTGTCCCCACTGCGTTTTTTACATTTATGCCAAGCTCGGCGGCACGATCCAGGTCGATGTTGTCCATACCGACGCCGTATTTCGAGATGGCTTTCAGGTCCCTGAGCCGTTCGAGCACTGTACCGGGCAGCGGATCGACGCCTACGATTATCCCCACGACGCCTTCTCCGGCAAGTTCCGTTATCTCATTTTCGGCCATTGTCCTGCCAAAGGTGTTTTCGATGATCCCGTAGCCCTTTTCTTCAAGCAGCGGATATGCCTTGTGCTTGTAGTTCCTGAATGATTTTGGCGTTATCAGTATTTTTTTCTCCATGCTTATCCGTCCTTTCCACGTATAGTCTGCCTCTTTTGCTGCTTATTTAGTGATATGGCGCCGTGTTTTATGCTCATCAAAATGTATTTATGTAATTACATAAATACATAAAAAATATATGCGTTCCTATCTGAGCTGTCTTTTCAGTTCAAATGTAAATTTGCTCCTGTCGCCCCTGTACTTAGCAAGGGAATACTCCACGGGGGTGCCGTCTTCCAGGTAGACGATGCTTTCGAAATACTGGATCGGCGAACCCTTTTCCACTTTGAGAAGTTTTGATTCGAATTCGCCTGCCGTTATACACTCCAGTGTCCTGACGGCGTTGGATATGAGGCGTCCGCTTTCCTTTTCCATTATTTCATAAAGAGACTCGTTTTCCAGGTCGTGTCCCATGATCGGGGGACAGACGCTGTAAGGTATATATGTGATGACGAAGACTATGGGATCATCATCCGCGAATCTGAGCCTTGTGAGCTTAATTACGTCGGTCCCGGGTCCAAGGCCTAATGTTTTTGCCACCTTTTCGTCGCTTTTTATGACCTCTTTCTCAAGGATCTTTGTGGAGGGCACGAGTCCTTTCTTTCTCATTTCGTTGTTGAAGCTGTCCAGCGTCAGCAGAAAATCCTGCGTTATTTTCGGCTTTGACACGAATGTGCCCTTGGCCTTCACCCTGTAAAGGTAACCTTCAACCACAAGCTCGTTTATAGCCTGGCGGACAGTAGGCCTGCTGATGCCGAAATACTCGCTGATCTCCACTTCGGTCGGTATGGGCTTTTCCAGGTCTTTGTGCTCTTCCCTTATATATTCGAGCAGTATCGTCTTAAGCTGGTAATACAGCGGGATGGGTATGTTTTTATTAAGTGTTTTGTTTCCGCCGAGAAACATTTTAAACCTCGTTATCTTATCATAAGATATTGTATATGTTATTATGTAATTACATTTTACTCATACTTATTATATAACGTACGCACAAAAAAGTCCACACAAATTTCATTACTGCATATACTTCATTGGGCATATTATAAAACAGACGATCGGCAGGAGGGGATCCGATGCAGAAGGGGAAAGTCAGAAACATGTTTTCCGGCGGCAATACCTCGAAAGGTTTTTTCAGCAGGTTCGACCATATCATGAGCCACGAGGACGCCCGGAGGATATTTGTCATAAAGGGCGGTCCGGGGACAGGGAAGGGTACCTTCATGAAAAATATATCTGAGATAATGACAAACAGGGGGTATGATACGGAGCACATACACTGCTCGAGCGACAGCAAAAGCCTGGACGCACTCGTCATACCTGAACTGAAAGTGGCGCTGCTGGACGGTACTGCTCCGCACGTGATCGATCCGAAGGCGCCGGGAGCCGTCGATGAGATCATAAACCTCGGTGAATACTGGTGCGGTTCGGCACTGGCGGAAAAAAGAGAAGAAATTATGAAAATCAGCAATGAAATAAGCGTTTTTTTCCAGAGGGCTTACAGGTATCTTAAGGCAGCCCGCCATATATATGAAGACAGTTCGATCCTGTATGGAAGTGCAATGGACAAAGCAGGGCTTAACTCCATTGCGGGAGAATTCACCGGGATGCTGTTCGATGTGTTTCCGCCTGCCTGCAAACCGGGACGGCAGCGCTGCCTGTTCGCAAGCGCCATCACGCCGGACGGGCTGGTCAGCTATGTGGACGACCTGATGACTTTGGACAGTATATACGTTTTCGAGGGTTTCCCGGGCTCCGGCACCGATATTGTGCTGGAGAAGATAAAAGAGGCCGCTGTTGAACGAGGCTTTAATGTCGAAGCGTTTTACTGCGGTTTTGATCCGGATAAGCTGGAGCATTTGATAATACCGGAACTCAATACGGGATTTTCGACTGCAGGGAAATACCATTCCACAGATGCGTGTGTCAACAAAAGGGTGGACTTCCGGGAACTGCTCAACGACAGTGCGATATCAAAGCTTGGCCCGGAACTGGAATATAATGATCATGAATTCGGCAGTCTCCTCAATAAGGCCGTCGAAATGATATCAAATGCAAAAAAACTCCATGACGAGCTTGAAGCATTTTACATACAAAATATGGATTTCGAAGGTATCAGGAAGAAGCAGGACGAGACGGTGCAGAAGATCCTCAGCTATTCATAATGTGCATAATCAGAAGTTACCGGCTGCCTCCCCGAAAACTGTGAGCTGGGCCGGGAACTTGCGTGCAATACTTGCGAACATGTCAGCAGCATTACATTCATGACCCGGTTTCCGGCCTGGCTTCCGGTTTCGCGCCTGATATGAGTTCCACCGCCACTCTTGCATTTTCGCGGGCTTTTTCCTTGAGTCCTGGTATGGATTCTGACAATTGTTTCCTTATTTCGCTGCTGTTTTCCCAGACGGAATCCATCAGGTCCGCAAGTTTTTCATATTCCAGCTCCCTGACGTCGCCTGCCGAAGGCTGACGGATGCAGTCCAGGAATCCCTGTATTTTGGGATCGTAGACCAGACCGACCATGGGCACCGTGGCTACGGCAGAGAAGATAAGCGCATGCAGTCTCATTCCAAGAAGCATGTGCATTGAGGAGATCAGTTCGTATGTCTCGAAAATATCCAGCTTGTCTTTTATGACATAGCTGTCCCTTTTCATCATTGACGCGACGTTTTCCAAAATAGGCACGTCGTCGGGATGCTGCATGGGGAAAAACACAGGGTATGCGCCGTATTTCTCCGCCATATGGTCGATGGCCCGGGCTATGACCGCTTCATACTTCTCATGCTCGACCTGTTCGTTGCCCGGATATTTGCGCAGCGAAATACCGAGCAGCGGACCGGCGCCTGCCAGACCGAGCCTTTCCATGATCCCGGTTTTGATGTTT
>Ga0209204_1001661_pt1 | contig 20083 bp, 20 predicted proteins | sample AD_JPNMR2_MetaG_FD_184425 | JGI IMG/M metagenome (GOLD analysis project Ga0209204, IMG submission 184425) | Active sludge microbial communities of municipal wastewater-treating anaerobic digesters from Japan - AD_JPNMR2_MetaG (SPAdes) (version 2) | ecosystem: Engineered > Bioreactor > Anaerobic...
CCATAATCTGCAGCCCGATAGGGAGCCCCCGGGCATCGGAGCCGCAGGGCAGGCTCAAGGCGCACACGCCGCTCAGATTGGCAGTGGCTGTGTACAAATCGGAAAGGTACATCTCCAGGGGATTGCGCTTCTCCCCGATTCTGAAGGCGGTGGTGGGGGTGGTGGGGGTGATGATCACATCCACCTCTGCAAAGGCCCTGGCCACCTCCTGCCTGATCAAAGTGCGCACCCGCTGGGCCTGCTCGTAGTAGGCCTCATAGTGGCTGGCACTGAGCACGTAGGTGCCCAGCATAATGCGGCGCTTGACCTCGGGGCCAAATCCCGCGCCCCTGCTTTTGGCGAACATGGTGTTCACATCGCCAGCGGGTACCCGCTCCCCGTAGCGCACCCCATCAAAGCGGGCCAAGCAGGAGCTGGCCTCCGCCGTGACCAGGGTCAGGTACGTATCGATGGCGTACTCATTGGAGGCCAGGGAGATGGGCTGTAAAACCGCACCCTGCTCCTCCAGGGAGCGCAGGACGCTCCGGGCAGCGGCCTCCACTTCCCCATGCAGTCCGGAGCTGAAAAACTCCTCAGGCACCCCAACCTTCAGGCCCTGCACCACCTGGGGGTCCCAGGCGGGCAGCGCAAAGGGGCGCGCTTCTGTGGAGGTGGCATCCCGGGGATCCGCTCCGGCGATCAAAGAAAAGAGGATGGCCGCATCCTCCACCGTGGCAGCCAGGGGCCCCACCTGGTCTAAAGAGGGCGCCAGGGCCACCACGCCGTAGCGGGACACCCGCCCGTAGGTTGGCTTCAGGCCCACCACGCCGCAGAAGGCCGCAGGCTGGCGGATGGAACCGCCGGTATCCGTCCCCAGCGACCAGGGCACCTGCCCCGCGGCCACCGCCGCGGCGGAACCACCGGAAGATCCCCCCGCCACCCGGGCGGGATCGTGGGGGTTTTTGGTTACACCGAAGGCGGAATACTCGGTGGAGGAGCCCATGGCGAACTCATCCAAGTTGGTTTTCCCGATAATGATCAACCCGGCCCGTTTCACCCGCTCCACCACGGTGGCATCGTACACCGGCCGGTAGCTGCGCAGAAACCGGGAAGCACAGGTGGTGCGCAGGCCCTTGGTGGAGATGTTGTCCTTCACCGCCAGGGGAATGCCATCCCAGGGGCTCAGGGCCTGGCTCCGGGCCCGGCGCTCATCAGACTGGGCGGCCTGCACTAGGGCCCCCTCTTCATCGACAGTGATAAAGGCGTTGAGTTCCGGTTCCGTTTCTTTGATCCGCTCCAGGCAGCGCCGGACCAGCTCGGTGCTGGTGATCTCGCCTGCCGCGAGCAGCTGCGCTAGTCTTCTCATTCCTGCCCCTCCACAATGCGCGGAACCTTGAAGTAGCCGTCCATTACCTCGGGCCCCTCCGCCAGCACAGCAGCCTGGGGAAGGCTTTCCCCCACCTGATCTGGGCGCAGTACGGTGCCCACGGTAAGGGCATGGCTGGTCCCGGCAAGTCCACCCACATCCACCTGCTGCAGCTTGCGGCCGGAAGCCAGAAAGCCGTTCAGATCACGCAGGTACAGCTCGATTTCTTCTTCACTCAACTCCAAGCGGGCTAGCCTGGCCATGCGCATTACTTCCTCACGATCGATCAAGTTGCACACCTCTTTCCGCCAAGAAGTCCACAAGCTCCTGCTCGGAGAGGATGGGAACGCCCAGCTCCGCAGCCCTATCCAGCTTGGAGCCTCCCCCCGGGCCCGCCACCAAGTAGCTGGTGCGCCTACTCACGCTGGAGGAGACAGTGGCACCTAAGGAGCGTAGGAACTCTTCTATTTCCGAACGGGTAAACCCTTCTAGGCGGCCGGTCACCACAAAGGTCAACCCTGTGAGCACCTGCTCCTGCACTTGGGGCTCTTCTTCTTGGGCCAAGCCCAGTTCCAAAAGCTCCTCCACCAAAGCCCTGTTTTCTCCCACGGCGAAGAAATCCAAGATGGACTGGGCAATCTTCTCCCCCACCGCGGGGATGGCCATGAGCTCTTCCTTGCCCATCGCCATCAGCCTGGGGAAACTGCCGGCCGCCCGGGCCACTTCCCGGGCCACTTCCTCGCCCACCAAGCGGATCCCCAAGCCGAAAAGGACCCTGGCCATGGGCTGGCCTTTGCTGGCTTCGATGGCCGCCAAGAGATTGTCGGCGGATTTCTCGCCAAAGCGCTCCAGTTGGAGGAGGTCCTCCCTGCGGAGCCTGTAGAAATCCGCGGGGGTCCGCACCAAACCCGCGTCCACCAGCTGGCCCACGATGGCGGGGCCTAAACCCTCGATGTCCAGGGCACCCTTGGAGGCAAAGTGGATCAGCCGCTCCAGGCGCTGGGCAGGGCACTGATTGTTCACGCAGCGCACCACCGCCTCCCCCGCTTCCCGCACCACCGGCTGGTTGCAGGACGGGCAGCGCTCCGGCATCTTGAAACTGATTTCGCTGCCATCGCGCCGCTCCGGCAGGGAGCGGACTATTTCAGGGATCACATCGCCGGCCTTCTGGAGGATCACGTAATCGCCGATGCGGATATCCCGGCTCTTGATGATATCCTCGTTGTGCAGCGTAGCCCGGCTCACGGTGGAGCCCGCGACCGTAACTGGCTCCAGTTCCGCCAGGGGGGTGAGCGCGCCTGTACGGCCGACCTGGACCGCGATGTTGAGCACCTTGGTCACCACTTGCTGAGCCGGGAACTTGTAGGCAACGGCCCAGCGGGGGCTGCGGGCCGTGGTACCCAAAGCCCGCTGCGCAGCGAACTCATTCACCTTGATCACTATACCGTCGATCTCATAAGGCAGGGAGCTGCGCTTTTCCTCCCAACTGCGGATAAATTCCAGCACCTCGGAGAAACTTCTGCAGATGCGGTAGTGGGGGTTCACCTTCAGCCCTAAGCGGCGCAGGTATTCCAGGGCCTCCCCCTGGGTCTTCAACTCGCCGTGGAGTCGGGATTCCACCGCGAACAGGAAAATGTCCAGAGGCCTTTGGGCGGTTAAGCGGGGATCCAGCTGGCGGAGGGAACCGGCCGCCGCGTTGCGGGGATTGGCAAACACGCTCTCCCCGGCCTGCCTGCGCTCCTCGTTGAAGGCCAGGAAATCATCCCGGTTGATGAACACTTCGCCCCGCACGTTGATGGTCCTGGGTTCGTTGAGCCGCAGGGGCAGGGAGCGGACGGTGCGCAGGTTAGCGGTGACATCTTCCCCCGTGCGCCCATCACCCCGGGTGGCGCCCCGCACAAAGACGCCGTCCTGGTAATCTAGGGAAACGGACAGCCCATCGATCTTCAGCTCGCACACAAAGCTCACGGGCTGGCCGGTTAGCTTTTCCACCCGCTCCCGGAAAGCTTCCAGCTCATCCAGGGAAAAGGCGTTGTTCAAACTGAGCATGGGTTCTCTGTGCACCACCGGGGCAAAGCGGGAACTGGGTTCATGGCCCACCCGCTGCGTAGGTGAATCGGGGGTGATCAGCTCAGGGTACTGCTCTTCCAGCTGCACAAGCTCCCGCATGAGGGCATCATACTCAGCATCGGAGATGATGGGATCGTCCAGCACATAGTAGCGGTAATCATGTTCCCTGATTTCCCTGCGCAGACTGTCAATTCTCTTTCTAATCTCTTCCACGGCACAACTTCCTCCCCTCTAGACTTTGGTGATGGGGGCCAGATGGGCCAGTACCCGTTTGATGCCCTGATCGGGGAAGGCGATGGCCAAGAGCAGATCTCCCCCCGAATCGCTCACGGAAACGATCATGCCCCGGCCCCAGATTTTATGCTCAACCTTATCTCCCACCCGGAAGGTCCGCTGCGAATCACCGGGCTTGGGGGACTCTGCCGGCACATAGCTGCGGAGATCCAGGGAGCTTACGCCCTTTTCCTCCAGGTATTGGGGATCAATTTCCTGCACAAAGCTGGAAACAGCATTGGGCCGCGTCGCTCCGTAGAGGGTGCGCTGGCGGGCACAGGTCAGGAGCAGGCGGTCCTGGGCCCGGGTCATGGCCACGTACATCAGGCGCCGCTCCTCTTCCAGCTGCCCGTCTTCCCAGGCGGAGCGGGCATGGGGGAAAATACCCTCTTCTAGCCCCACGATGAACACCACGGGAAACTCCAGGCCTTTGGAAGCATGGACAGTCATCATGTTCACCGCATCTGCTTCCGCGTCGTAGGCATCCACATCGCTGATCAGGGCCACATACTCCAAAAGCACCGCCAGGTCCGCGGCGGTCTCGCCGTTCTCAAACTGCCTGGCCAGGGAGAGGAACTCGTCCAGGTTCTCCACCCGCGCCCGCGCTTCCTCATCGCCCTGGGCCTGGAGCTCTGCCAGGTAACCGCTCTCCTTAAGAACCGCGGTGACCAGCTCGCTCAAGCTCCGCCGCCCTAGGCTCTGGCGCCAGCCCTCCACCAGGTCCCGGAAATTTCGCAGGGCCTGGCGGGCCCTGCTTCCCAAGCCGTCCACCCCATCCAGGTAGGAAAGGGCCGCAAAGAGGCTCAGGCCGAACTCCTGGGCATAGGCGGCCAGGCGGGATAGGGTTGTCTCGCCGATCCCCCGGCGGGGAGTGTTCACAATGCGCAGGAAGCTCATATCGTTGTCGGGATTGTGAATCAGGCGCAGATAGGCCAAAAGGTCCCTGATCTCTTTGCGCTCGTAGAAGCGCACGCCGGCAATGATGCGGTAGGGTATGCCGCTGCGCATGAACTCCTCTTCCAAAACCCGGGAAAGGGCATGGGTCCGGTACAGAATGGCAACATCCCGGAACGCCCAGCCTTCCTTGTCCCTAAGCTCCCTGATGGCCTGGGCCACAAAGCGGGCCTCTTCCCACTCGCTGCCCCCCTGGAAAAAGGCCACCTTTTCTCCGGCGGGACGCTGGGTCCACAGCCGCTTCACCTTGCGCTCGGTGTTGTTTTTGATCACGGAATTGGCCGCGCCTAAGATGTTCTGCGTGGAGCGGTAGTTCTCCTCGAGCTTGATCACCTGTGCCCCAGGAAAATCTCTCTCAAACTCCAGGATGTTGCGGATATCGGCACCCCGGAAGGCATAGATGCTCTGGTCTTCATCGCCCACCACGCAGATGTTGCCGGTGCGCTCCGCCAAGAGGCGCACCAAGGCATACTGGGCCCTGTTGGTATCCTGGTACTCGTCCACCAAGATATGCTCAAAGCGCTCCTGGTATTTACGCCGTACTTCCGGATGCTCCCGGAAGGTGCGCACCGCGGCCATGATCAGATCGTCGAAGTCCAAAGCATTGGCCCTTCTGAGCTTCTCCTGGTATTTGGCATACACCTTGGCCACGATCTGCTCCCAGAAGTCGCCGCCCGCGGGGTAGTCTTCAGGTTCCACGAGCTCGTCCTTGGCCCGGCTGATGGCACTTAAGAGTGCTTTGGGCTGGATCCGCTTAGGATCTAGATTCAGCTCTTTGCACACTTCCCGCACCACGGCCAGCTGCTCAGTGTCGTCAAAGATCTGGAAATCCCGTCCCACACCGGCGTAGGCCGCCTCCGCGCGGAGGATGCGCACGCAGAGGGCGTGGAAGGTGCCCATCACTACCTGAGCCGCGCCTGGCCCGATCAGGGCCTGGAGGCGCTCCCGCATCTCCTGCGCCGCCTTATTGGTAAAGGTTACCGCGACGATCCTGTGGGGCGGTACACCGTGGGCCCGGATCAAGTGGGCGATGCGGCTGGTGAGCACCCTCGTTTTGCCGCTGCCGGCCCCCGCCACCACCAAAAGCGGGCCGTGGGCCGTGGTTACGGCCAGTCTTTGCTGTGGGTTTAAATCCTGCAAGTAATCCATCTTCCTCTCCTTCAAGCAAAAACTCCTTCCTGTCCGCGGCAGTCTTTCCAGAGGTTCCCAGCAGGGCAGCGCCCCTGAACCGAGAAATATGACCTGCAGAAAATCCCGACAAAAATGGAAGGAAGGAACAGTCAATTTGCGGCAGTATACTTTGCTCTCACTCATTCTTGTGCTGGCAGTTGGTCTTGGGGGATGCCTGAGTCCTCTACCGCCTGCGGGGGGTTCGGACGGACCGCCCGTGGGCGGCGCCAAAGCGTCCCTCACTGGAACGGTTCAGGATGCCTTCTCCGGCCTCAAGCTCTGGAGCGGGCAGGTAACCCTCACCCGTGCAGGCTCCCCGGGACGCAGCACTACCCTGAAGGGCGGCGTCTTTGAGCTTAAAGACTTAGCGCCCGGTACTTACACCCTCACCATCAACGCCCTCTTTTACAAACAGCTGCAGAAACAGGTGGTGATCACAGGCGGGAACGTCAGCGTATCGGAACAGCTCACACCCATTTTTTCCCGTGAGGAGCTGGACCTTTTGGCCCGCCTGGTTCATGCGGAAAGCAAGGGTGAGCGCTACGAGGGGCAGGTCGCGGTGGCAGCCACAGTGCTCAACCGCGTGAAGCACCCCGATTATCCCAACACCCTCCAGGGGGTAATCTACCAAGTGGTTGTCTCTGGCGGTCGGCGCTATTACCAATACGAACCGGTGCTCAACGGGACGATCCATGCCCCCGCCAGCCAGACTGCTAAAGATGCCGTCGCCGATGCCCTGGCGGGGTGGGACCCCAGCTTGGGGGCCACAGGCTTCTTCGCCCCGGCCAAAGTGGGCAAGGGTTCCTGGGTGTGGAGCAGAACTCCCACCGTCACCATCGGCAACCACCGTTTCTTCAAGTGATGCAAAGACACCTCCCAGCGCGGGAGGTGTCTTCTGCTCCTGGGCCGGTCTGCACAGAGAAATCAGTTCCCCGACAAACTGGAGCGGCCCAGCAGTTCTTCCCACACCGCCTCCAAACTGATCCTCCTGAAAACCAGGAGCACCAGGAGGTGATAGAGTAAGTCGCTTACCTCGTAAACCAGTTCTTCATCATCTTTGTTCTTCCCTGCAATAATCACCTCAGCGGCTTCTTCCCCAAGGGCCTTGAGGATCTTGTCCAAGCCGTTGTCCATCAAGTAGTTGGTATAGGAACCCACCTTCGGCGAGCGCCTGCGGTCTTCAATATTGGCATAAAGCCAGGAGAGGGCTTCCCGCTGCGGCAGCAGATCACTTTGGTCCGGACCGTCGGACATAATCAGGTTATGAAAACAGGTGTAGGACTCGCCATCATCATCGCATGCTCCGTGGCCGTGCTGGTCCACGATGATCAAAACCGTATCCCGGTCGCAGTCGGCTGTGATGCGCCGCACTTTCTGGATGTTGCCAGCTTCGCCGCCCTTTTTCCAGACCTCCTTGCGTTTGCGGCTGTAAAACCAGGTCTCCCCGGTCTGCAGCGTCTTATTGAAGGCCTCCTCGTTCATATAGGCCATCATCAATACTCGTCCCTGGGTGTCTTGGATAATGGCTGGCACCAGACCGTTCTCATCGTACTTAATCATGACCTCACCCCCAATCCTATTCCCACTCGATGGTGGCCGGCGGCTTTGGACTGATGTCGTAAACCACCCGGCCGATCCCCTCGACTTCCCCCAGCAAACGCCTGCCGATGGTATCCAGCAGTTCATAGGGGACGCGCACCCAATCGGCACTCATACCATCCACGCTGGAAACAAAGCGGAGCCCCACCACATAGTCGTAGGTGCGCCTACCCCGCTGCACGCCCACGGCGCGCATGTTGGTGAGCACAACTGCGGCCTGCCAGATTTTGTGGTACCAGCCGGAGCGGTGCAGCTCCTCCCGGACTATGGCATCCGCCTGGCGCAGAAGATCCAGCTTCTCCTTGGTCACAGCCCCCAGCACCCGAATGGCCAGTCCCGGCCCTGGGAAGGGGTGCCGCCAGAGAATCTCCTGGGGGATCTGGAGCTTCTCGCCGAGGATGCGGACCTCGTCCTTAAAGAGCACCGCCAGGGGTTCCACGAGTTTAAAGCGGAGGTCTTCCGGCAGCCCCCCCACGTTGTGGTGGGATTTGACCAAATCCCCCTGGCCCACACCGCTTTCCAGCACATCGGGGTAGAGCGTGCCCTGCACCAAAAACTCCACATCCCCCAATTTAGCCGCTTCTTCCTCGAAGACCCTAATAAACTCTATGCCGATGATCCTGCGTTTTTGTTCCGGATCCTCCACGCCAGCCAGCTTGCTCAAAAAGCGCTCCTCGGCCTCGACGTGTACCAGGGGAATGCCAAAGCCCTCCCGGAAGGTTTCCACAACCTGCTGGCTTTCGCCTGCCCGCATCAGGCCGCTATCCACGTAGATGCAGGTGAGGCGGTCCCCAATGGCCCGGTGGACCAAAACGGCAGCCACCGCCGAGTCCACTCCTCCGCTCAGCGCGCAGACTGCCCTGCCAGACCCCACCTGAGCCCGGATCTTTTCCACAGCCTGGTAAAGGAAGTTATCCATATTCCACTCCCGTATCTCGCCGCAAGCCTTAGATAAAAAAGACTCTAGAACCTGCTCGGAGGGGGAGCGGTCGTCTAGAGACAGTACGGGAACAGCTGTTTGCCCAAGCACTGCTTCTAAGCGCGCAGAAACCATCCCCACAAGGATAATTCCCCTCAGATCAGGGCCTTGCACGGCTTCAACTGCAGCCGAACAGGGGACGATTTCGCTGTATACACCCAAGCTGCGCACTTGCCTGGCCACGTTTTGGGCGTGTAGAGAGCCGCCATCCACAACTAAGATCCGCTTCAAAAAGCAACCCTCCGCCTCAATTCTCGAGCACACCCACATAGGGCAGTTCCCTATGCATATGATTGTAATCCAGCCCGTATCCTATGACAAACTTATCAGGAATGGTGAAACCAACATAATCGGGGGTGAAGTCAGTCCGCCTCCGCTCCGGCTTATCCAAAAGCACAGCGGTTTTCAAAGTGGCAGGATTGCGCGATTGCAGCAGCTGGTAGAGGTAAGAGAGGGTGAGGCCCGTGTCGATAATATCTTCCACGATGAGCACATGTTTGCCTTCAATGGGACGGTCCAGATCTTTGAGCAGCTGCACCACCCCGGAGGTTTCGGTTGCCTCACCGTAACTGGAGATGGCCATGAAATCCACTTCCAGGGGCACAGAGATCTGGCGGATCAAATCGCTCATGAACACCACCGCTCCCTTGAGGATACCGATGATCATCAGGCTGCGGCCCTGGTAGTCCGCGGTGATCTCCCGGCCGAGTTCCTGCACCCGCCGGGCGATATCCTCTGCGCTGATCAGAACCTTTAACTGCAACCTCATCCCACCTGCTCATGACGATTTTCGTACTAATATTTTCGCCACCATGGGCGTGATCCCTTGTAAATCCCGTGTTAACTTAAAAAGACCCCGCTTCGCAGCGGAGTCTTTGCGCTTCTTTACTTACATCATGCCCATGTTGTTCATGTTGGCAGCTGGGTTGTTCTTCTCTTCGGGTTTATCCACCAGCAGGACTTCAGTGGTGAGGATCATGGCGCCGATGGAAGCAGCATTCTGCAGGGCGCTTCTGGTGACCATGGCCGGGTCGATAATGCCCCGCTCCACCATGTCCACATACTCCTCGGTGAGCACATCGAAGCCTACGCCCTTGGGCGAGCTCTTCACTTTCTCCACAACTACGGCACCCTCAAGTCCTGCGTTGTTGACGATCATCTTCAGGGGTTCCGCGAGAATCCGGCGGATGATATTGACACCTGTGGCTTCGTCGCCTTCTACCTTCAGGTTATCCAGGACGCCAATGGCGTCAACCAGCATGGTTCCGCCGCCGGCTACGATACCCTCTTCCACGGCTGCCCGGGTTGCCGACAGGGCGTCCTCGATGCGGTGCTTCTTCTCCTTCAACTCGGTTTCAGTGGGGGCACCAACTTGAATCACCGCTACGCCGCCTGCCAGCTTGGCCAAGCGCTCCTGGAGCTTCTCCCGGTCATAGTCGGAGGTGGACTCTTCGATCTCGGTGCGGATCTGGTTGACCCGTGCCTGGATGGATTCGGCTTTGCCCTTGCCATCCACGATGGTGGTGTCTTCCTTGGTCACAATGACCTGGCGGGCTTGGCCGAGCATATCCATGGTCACGTTCTCCAGCTTCAGGCCCAGATCTTCGCTGACCACCTGGCCGCCCGTTACCACAGCGATATCCTCCAGCATGGCCTTGCGGCGGTCGCCAAAGCCAGGGGCCTTCACAGCCGCCACATGCAGGGTTCCCCGGAGCTTGTTCAGAACCAGTGTGGCCAAGGCTTCGCCTTCCACATCTTCAGCGATGATCAGCAACGGCCTGCCGACCTGGATGATCTTCTCCAATACCGGGAGCAGGTCCGCAACGGCACTGATCTTGCGGTCTGTGATCAGGATGTAGGCATCTTCCAGCACAGCTTCCATGCGGTCGGTGTCAGTGACCATGTAGTGGGAGATGTAGCCCCGGTCAAACTGCATACCTTCCACAACTTCCAGGGTGGTCCCGATGGTGTTGGACTCTTCCACCGTGATAACCCCGTCTTTGCCCACTTTTTCCATGGCGTCGGCAATCAGATCGCCGATTTCCTTGTCGCCTGCGGAAATGGCGGCAACCTGCGAGATGGCTTCCCGGGTTTCCACGGGCTTGGCCGTCTTCTTAATCTCTTCCACAACCGCCTCAACCGCTTTTTCAATACCGCGCTTTAGGAAAATGGGGTTGGCACCGGCGGCCACGTTCCTGAGGCCCTCGCGCACGATGGCCTGGGCCAGCACCGTGGCTGTGGTGGTACCGTCGCCTGCGATATCGTTGGTCTTGGTGGCCACTTCCTTAACCAGCTGGGCACCGAGGTTTTCATAGGGGTCCTCAAGTTCAATCTCGCGGGCAATGGTCACACCGTCATTGGTAATTGTGGGAGAACCGTAGGATTTCTCAATGACGACATTGCGTCCCTTGGGACCCAATGTGATCTTCACGGCATCTGCCAGTGTGTTTACTCCATGCTCTAGCTTTTTCCGGGCATCCTCCCGAAAGAGCAGCTCTTTAGCCATTCATCTTCACCTTCCTCGTTGAGATTTATTCTACGATCGCCAGCAGGTCAGACTCCCTGAGAATAAGCAGCTCTTCACCTTTGTACTTAATCTCAGTTCCGGCATACTTGGCAAACAAAACAGTGTCGCCCTCTTTAACGCTCATGGGCAGAAGCTTGCCGTCGTCGCTGTATTTCCCAGGGCCCACTGCTAAGACCTTACCTTGCTGCGGCTTTTCTTTGGCTGTGTCTGGCAGTACGATGCCGCTGGCAGTTTTCTCTTCCGCCTCCAGAACCTTGAGAACAATACGATCTCCTAATGGCTTGATGTTCAACTGTGTGTACCCCCTTTATCCTCTTTGTTAGCACTCTTTGTCAGTGAGTGCTAAATCTATACCCTATGTTAATCAAGGCCCCCAGTTTTTGCAAGCCTTCCCACCTGGCAGAAATGGTCTTTTTTGGCCAAAATCGCCTGGTTTTCCAAAATAGCTCCCGAAAGCTAGCCTTCTTCCCCCAAGGCTCCCCAACCCGTCTCCGGATCCCAGAGAACTACTCCGGTGGAAACCCCGCACTCCAGGCAGTAGCTCAGATCTGCACTGAATCCCAGGGCCTGCAGCCGCCGGCCGTGCGCGCTCTGGGCCAGGTCCTCCCGGGGAAGGTGTGCCCAGAGGGCCAGGGCGGCCTTGGCCCCATCGCCGTATTCTGCCCCCGGCAGCAGGCTGGCGATCAAACCTGCACACCAGGTATCTTCCAGGGAGAACCTCCCCTCCAGGCCGGCCGGGATCAGCACCACATCCTGCCCCAAATCCGCCAAGTAAGCGGCCGCAGCCGGGGCCGAGCGCAGGCAGGCCAGGACCACCAGTGCAGCTTCTCTAGCGGCCCGCACCGCCCTGGTGCCGTTGGTGGTGGTGAAAACCAGCTCTCCCCCTTGGTACCTCCGGCCGTGGTGTTCCAGGGGCGAGTTGCCAAAATCAAAGCCGGGGATCTTCAGGGCATTCCTTTCCCCGGCCAAAAGCAGCTTGGGGTGGGAGGCTTTCAGGCGCCAGGCCTCCTCCACCTCTCCCACCGGATAGAACCGCTCGATTCCTGCCTCCAAGGCAGCCAAAACCGTGGTGGTAAACCGGAAGACATCGATGACCACGCCCACCCGGCCAGCTAAGTCGTGGTGGACCACTTCTTCGGGACTTAGTATGACATCAACGCGCACAAATATCCCCCTTACTCGTCGCCCAAGCGCAGGTTAGCCACGGCGTTCAGTGTATAGTCGCTGCGCTGGCCGGCGAGGTATCTGAAATACCCGGCGCTGCCGATCATGGCTGCGTTATCTGTACAGAGGTACACTGGAGGATAGAGGAGTTCCATCCCCCGCTGGGCGGCCTGGGCGGCCACATGTTCCCGGAAGCTCCCGTTGGCGGCAACGCCCCCGGAGAGAATCACCTGGCGCACGCCGAAGGACTCAGCAGCCGCCATGAGTTTCTGGGTGAGCACATCGATGATGGCCCACTGGAAGCTGGCGGCAAAGTCGGCCAGGGGCACCTCCTGCTTTTTCTGCTTGGCCTCGTTGAGGTAGTTCAGCGCGGCAGTTTTCAAGCCGCTGAAGGAAAAACCATAGTCCTCGGAAGCCAAAAGCCCCCGGGGGAACTCGATGGCGTTGGGGTCGCCCCCCCGGGCCAGCTTTTCAATCTGGGGCCCGCCGGGATAGGGCAGTCCCAGGACCCTGGCCACCTTGTCAAACGCTTCCCCGGCGGCATCATCCCTGGTACGCCCCAAGATCTCATACTCCCCCAGCCGGGGAATGAGCAGCAGATCAGTGTGCCCCCCAGAGACGGTTAGGCAGACCAGGGGCGGCTGGATCTCTCTACCCGTGAGGAAATTGGCATAGATATGCCCTTCGATGTGGTTGACCCCCACCAAAGGCTTACCGGTGGCAAAAGCCAGGGACTTGGCCGCGGCCACCCCCACCAGGAGGCTGCCCACCAGACCCGGGCCGTAGGTTACGGCGATCACCTCGATCTCCGCCAGATCCACACCAGCCCCGGCCAGGGCTTCGTGGATCACCGGAAAGATGGCCTCAATATGATGGCGGGAGGCTATTTCCGGCACCACCCCGCCATATTTCTGATGAATATCAATCTGGGAAAGGACCACGTTGGAGAGGATCTCCCGACCTTCTTTGATCACGGCAGCCGCAGTCTCATCGCAGCTGGTCTCAATTCCCAGTGTTAGTCCGCTCTTCACGCAATTCCCTCCACATAATCAGCGCATCTTCTCTGTCGTGATAGTACTCCTTGCGGATGCCCCTGGGTTCAAAGCCCAGTTTGGTGTAGAGTGCCTGAGCGGCATCATTGGACACCCGCACTTCCAAGGTCATGGCCACAACGCCCCGCTGCAGAGCATACTCGGTGAGCTCGCCCAGGAGCCCCTGGGCGATACCCCGCCGGCGGAAGCTGGGGTCCACCGCGATATTGGTGATGTGGCCCTCATCCAAGATGATCCACATTCCAGCATAGCCCACAATTTGTTCACCCACAACCGCGACTATGTAGATGGCCGCGTCGTTGCAGGAAACTTCCCGGAAAAACAGGTTTTTGGACCAAGGGCTCGGGAAACACCTGCACTCCACAGCGTACACCTGGGAAATGTCTTCCACTGTCATGGGGCGATAGGTCACTGTTTGTCCTGCCACTTCCGCTCCGCCTCCGTCAAACGCATGTAGGTAGGCTTCAATGCAAAGGCATCGCTGGCCTGGCCGGCCAAAAACCGCCGGTAGCCCAAGTGCGCGGCGGCGCTGGGCCGGAGCAAGCTGAGGGATGCTGGAGGAAAAACCGCACCGGGCAGGGCTGCATCCAGCTCTTCCCGGTAGTTCACCGCTCCATCGCCCACAAACAAAAACTGAGCCCCGACCTGCGCTGCACACCAGCCCAGCACATCCTCAAGGCTGCCGTGACCCGGTTCAGTCAGCCCTTCTCCCCCTTGGAAGGCCTGCCAGAACGCGGATCTCCGCCGGGCATCGATGAGCGCGACCACAATTCCAGGAAAGACTTGGAACTGCCAGCCGAAAGCCTCCAGGGTGGTCACCCCCACCAGGGGAATGCCCAGGGCGTAGCCGAAGCCCTTGGCTGTGGCCAGGCCGATGCGCAGCCCGGTGAAGGACCCGGGACCGGTGACCACACTGATCAGCCCCACGTCCTGCAGCTGCACCCGGGCATGGCCCAACAGCTCGTCCAGGGCGGGAATGAGCCTTTCCGAATGGGTGGTGCGGATGTTGAGGATGGATTCGCCCACCAGTTCCTCGCCCTTGAGCAGTGCCGCGCCTCCAGTCATGGTTGATGTGTCAATCCCCAGAACGTACACCGAGACGCCTCCTTATCTCAGCGGCCAGCTCCCGGCCCCGGGCTCCCACGCCCCTGAAGGTGAGCCTGCGGGACCGGGGCCCCGTTTTCTCCAGGACAATGTCCAGACGCTCCTCGGGCAGCTGCGCAGGGAAGAGATCGCCCCATTCCACTACTGAAATGCCGGTGCCGTAGAAGTAGTCCTGGCAGCCGATGTTCTCCAGCTCCAGCTCGTCCTCGATCCGGTAGAAATCGAAGTGGTAAAGCAGCCCGCCCCCACCCTCGTATTCGTTAACAATGGAAAAGGTGGGGCTGGTTACCAGATCCTCCGCGATACCCAGCGCGCCAGCCAGGCCCTTGACAAACAAGGTCTTGCCCGCCCCCAGCTCTCCTATGAGATTGAGCAGATCACCGGGCCGGAGCAGCTCGCCCACGGCTGCGGCGATCGCCATGGTTTCCTCCGGGCTGTGCGCCACTAGTTCCAAAGCCTCTTCCTCCCTGAGCCTGAGAAGGGGCAGACCCCGTAACGGGGCCTGACCGCTTACCAGCTATTGTTCAACCACTAGTTTACCATGGATCCACACTTTTTCCACCCGGGATTGTACCTCTAGGGGATCGCCGTTCCAGAGCACCAGGTCGGCCATTTTGCCCACCTCGATGGAACCATAGCGATCATCGATTCCCATGATCCGCGCCGGGTTGATGGTGATGGCCTTCAAAGCTTCCTCATAGGGCAGGCCCGCCTTCACCGCATAGGCCGCGGCTGTGGGCAGATAACCCGCCGGGATAACCGGGTGGTCCATGGTGATGGCCACGGGCACCCCGCCCTCCCACAGGATGCGCAGGGTATTCCAGGAAAGTTCCTTCAGCTCCACCTTGGAGCGGTTGGTCAGGGTCGGCCCCACAATGGCCCAGACCCCGGCTTCTTTCAGTTCCTTGACGATTTTGTGACCTTCGGTGCAGTGCTCAATGCTGATATCCAGGTTGAACTCCCTGGCGATGCGCAGGGCAGTCATGATATCATCGGCCCGGTGGGCATGGGCCCGCACCGGCAGCTCCCGCTTCAGTGCCCTGGCCAAAACTTCCAGCCTCAGGTCCCGATCGGGGGCTTTATCCGGATCCTCTTTCGCCTTCTCCAGTTTGGCCAGGTAATTCTGGGCTTTGACCAGCTGTTCCCGGAGGATAGCTGCCGTGGCCATCCTGGTGGAAGGGGACTTCTTCTGGTTGGAATACACGCGCTTGGGGTTCTCACCGAAGGCGACCTTCAGACCCCCATCTTCCTTGATCACCATCTCATCCACAGTATTGCCGTGGAGGTGCACCACCACTCCCTGGCCGCCGATGACGTTGGCGCTGCCGGGCAGGACGCACATGGCGGTAACACCGGCCCGCAGGGCCTCGGCAATCCCTTCTTCGTGGGGATTGATGCCGTCCATGACCCTCAAGTGGGGCGTTACGGGGTCGGTCGCCTCATTGCCGTCGGAGCCTTCCCAGCCCAGGCCCTCTTCCCAGGCCCCGGCATGGCCGTGGGCATCCATAAAGCCGGGGGTTAGGATCCTGCCTTCAGCGTCCAGCACCTGGGCGCCCTCGGGAATCTCCACTTCGCCCACCGCGGCGATCTTCCCCTCGGCGTCGATGAGCACACTTCCTTCGAAAATGCCGTTAGTTATGGTGTACAGCTTTGCGTTCTTGATTACCAGCAAGGTCTCGCCTCCTCTTTGTGCACATGCTGTTCATGTTCACCAAGGAAGGCTGGAATCCTGCCAAGGGAGCTCAGTCCGCCGCGGCCGCCTCCACGAATTTCCTGAACAGTTCCCGGGCAGCTGGGCAGTGCTCCTCCATCAACTCCGGATGCCACTGCACACCCACGGCAAAGCGGTGCTCGGCGCTTTCCACCGCTTCGATAACACCATCGGAGGCGGTGGCGGCGAGGCGCAAACCCGTGCCCAGTCGCTTTATGGCCTGATGGTGCAGGGAGTTGACCTTAAGGGAACCGCCGCAGATACTGCTCAGCAGGGTGGCGGGCTCCAGTTGCACCTCATGGGTGCCGTACCAGCCGGGGGCCTGCTGGCGGTGCTTGAGGGCCCCTGCCACCTGCGCCGGGATGTCCTGGAACAGCGTTCCCCCCAGGGCCACATTGAGCACCTGGATGCCGCGGCAGATGGCCAGAAGGGGCAGGTCATGCCGCAGGGCCCAGTCCGCCACGGCAAAATCCAGTTCGTCCCGGAGGGGGCTGATCTCACCGCAGCCGGGATGGGGCTCTTCACCATAGCGCTGGGGGTCTACGTCCACTCCGCCGGTGAGCACCACACCCCGCACCTGGCTGAGCAGCGAAGCGAGCTGTTTCGGCGGCTGGTGGGGAATGATCAGGGGAATCCCCCCCGCATTGATGATGGCTTGGCTATAGGCGCGGGCCAGGAAAAAGTGGTTGGGATGGTCATTGTTGTGCTGGGCGACCAAGCCGATGAGTACCTGCCTGTTGGACATGGAAGCACCTCCTGGGAAATAAAAAAACACTCAGCCAGTGAGTGTTGCGATCAGCGGCGCTAGAACTTGACTAAGCCGAGACTGATCTGCAGCGCTCGATCAATCTCCGCCATGGTTTCGGCATCGAGTTGGGCGATCTTCTCCTTCAACCGGCGCTTGTCGATGGTGCGGATCTGCTCCAAAAGGATTACGGAATCCTTTTCCAAAGGATAGTGGGAGCTGTCCAGCTCCACATGGGTAGGCAGCTTGGCCTTTTTAATGCGCGAAGTAATCGCCGCCACGATGGTGGTGGGGCTGTATTTGTTGCCCACATCGTTCTGCAGGACCAAAACGGGCCGGACTCCCCCCTGCTCCGAACCGATCACCGGATTGAGATTGGCGTAAAACACATCGCCACGCAAAACTTCGTTGTCCACTCTATTCAGCCTCCGCCAGCTGGCGTTCGTAACTTTCCAGCAGCTCTGCGTCGTTCCCTTCTTCAGCCAGGGTGAGGTTGAGTTCCGCCATGATCTGGTAACCAACGCGCAGTTTGTCCTGTAGGCTCTGCGCTTCTTTCTCCATTATATACAGCTGCACGACGTTTTGTATAAACTGGCTGCGGTTAATTTTCTCTGCATGGGCTAGGCGGTCAATCTTGGCCACTAATGCGGTGGGCAGGCTGATGTGGACCCGTTTGGTAGACACTAGGGAAGTCACCTCGGTTTGACACGAATTCAAGGTAATTATACCGCCCGGCGCGAAGAACTGTCAACAATGGGAGAGATTGCCTTTTTCCAGGTTTTATGGTAGACTCTCTGCAGAACAGCCCTTTCATTTACACGTTTTGGGGGTAGCGGTATGAGCTTACTCGGTGCCCGGCTGCGGCAGCGGCGCCGGCAGCTGGGCTTGCGCCAGAGAGATGTGACAGGGGACGACTGCGCCAGTTTCTTAAGCAAGGTGGAAAACGGCGCTGCCCTGCCGTCCCTCAACAGCCTCAGGCAATGGGCGGCAGTTCTGAGCACAACCGCAGGCGACCTGCTGGGTGATCACCTGGTCCTGGAAGCAGCCAAGCACTCTATCCTCCTTACAGATCAGTGCTTGACCTACTTGGACCAGCTTCCTCCCTCTTCGCTCACGGAGTTCTTGCGGCAGCTCACTACCAGCGCCACTGCCTTGAGCGTGCCAGTGCCAGACCCTCCGCCTGATCCATCCCTGGAACACCTCACCGCTCTAGTACACCTGCATCGAGGTGAAGCGCAAGCGGCTGAAGCAGTGCTCCTCAGCACACTCGCCCGCGCCCGCTCCGCTCCGTGGCGCATCTTCCACCTCTCCCTATTATGCCTAATCTATGAGGGGCTAAGCGAGCCAGGTAAGAAGCAGAAGGCCCAGGAAGATCTGCGCTCCAGCTTAGCTGAGCTGGACCACGATCAGCTGCTCAGGTCACTCTCCGAACCTCACCTCTTATCACCAGTTGAGCTGGACCTGATCAAACTGGGCGCCTTTTTGAAACATTCCCATCTCTTTTTGGACTAAGGGCACCTATTGCTGAAAAAGGAAAACCACCCGAGAGACTCGGGTGGTTGTTGTTTCCTATGGTTCTTAGAAAGGAACCTTGACGGTGGCAGAGATGAGTTCCTTGGCAGGAGAGTTGGTGCCTTGGTAATATTCCTCGTCTGCCATGACCTTTTGAACGGTCAGGGTCAAGAGAGTATCGCTGAGGCCGATCTTGTACTCGCTAACCAGCTTCAGGTCGATGACTTTGCCTTCGTGAGCGTAGGATGCAGCTGGCTTCAGAACCAGTTTGTCGGTGGCCTTTACATAACCATCAACGCCGACACCAAACTTATCCTTAGTTTCGAACGTGGCGTTGGCTCTCAGCCATACCATATCCTGTACTACAGGGGTAGATGCCTTAACACTGACGCTGCCGAACTTCATGTTGGCGAACTTCAGGGTTGCGCCGAAGGCAGGTGCAGTATTGGTAAACCATGCCTTGTCGTCAAACAGCTTATCGTATGCCAAAGCATCGCTCATGCGGTAGTTGGCACTGAGGCTGAACTCATTGGCGTTGTCGCCGTCTTTAACAACGGTCAGCTTAGCACTTGCAATAGCCTGGAGAGCAGCATCTGCGTAAGTTACTTTACCGTTGACAACGGTGTTCTGAGCAACGGGACCTTGACCCTCCCAGTGATCGTTGGCGTTGGTTACGCTGGCTTCTACCTTGACTGTTTCGGTTACCTGAGCATCAGCACCGAAACCAAGAGCCAAACCGAGATCCTTTTGAATATCTACACCAACAGCACCCTTGAGGTTGACAGTCATGTCACCGGTGGGAAGAGCGTAACCAGCTTGACCAACAACGATGTTGTTGGCGGGATCATCATCCCAGTCTCTGGCAAAAGCCAAGCCAAGGCTGATGTCACCGATGTTGCCATCGGCAAACGCCTTAACAGAGTTCTTTTGGTCAAAGTCAACTGTAAGTGTGGCCAGATCCATTACAGGAACTTCCATACGGGCACGCACTTCAGCAGCCGCTTTACCAGCAGAAATCATGCCGAAGTATGTGGCCTTATCGCTGAGTTGTTGCCCGTTGCCCCATACCCATGCCTTGAAGTATTGGTCGTACAGGCTGAGTTGGTACTTGCCGAGAGAAGCTGCGAGTTTGTCTTCGTCATCTAAACCAAGGTTGATGCCGCCAGTGAACTCCCAGTTCAGGTTGGTGGTAGGCTCTTCGTCTTCCTCGCCCTCAATCTCGGTCTCGCTCTTGGCGGTACCTTTTGCGGACAAGGTTACGGTTGCCTTCAATTCATAGTCGTCTTGGAATACCTTAAAGCTGTTGCTGGAACCGGTGGCTTCAAACTCACCGCTCCACACTACCTCTGCCATTGCACTGCCGGCCAGAGCCATAAGCAGTACAAGGGTGAGTACCATTACTTTTCTCATCATTCTTTTTTCCCCCTCAGTTTTTGGAAAATCTTTTGCTACAGCATCTCCACATTACCATCGGAGTGCGGGGAAAAAGTCTCCTTGTTTCCTTTTCTCCCCTTCTGGTCCTCGGTAATGCCTTTATGTCCGGCGCGGCGATTGGATACTGAGCGGGCACCTCCTTTCCGTCCAATGCCTTCGCGAACATAAAGCACGAGATTATATTGGGATATTTGACGCTAAGCAGATAAATCCTTCCAAGGAACAAACTTTTTTCCAGCGACCCCCACAAAAGGGGTGCGCTTCTCGGTATACTATTCTTTCTATTGTTATGCCCAATTCCCTTTGCTTTGCCACCAAAAGGCAAATCGAGTAGGTAGCCGCTAGGTGATCAGCCTAGCGGCTTTCCTCTCACAGAACGGTGCGTACGGGCCGCGTACACCGCTCCTGAAGAATCTACCGCCGTTCGTAGAACTGCGACACAAT
>Ga0209204_1001666_pt1 | contig 20051 bp, 14 predicted proteins | sample AD_JPNMR2_MetaG_FD_184425 | JGI IMG/M metagenome (GOLD analysis project Ga0209204, IMG submission 184425) | Active sludge microbial communities of municipal wastewater-treating anaerobic digesters from Japan - AD_JPNMR2_MetaG (SPAdes) (version 2) | ecosystem: Engineered > Bioreactor > Anaerobic...
TTAAAGATTCTTTAACAAACTACTATGGAACTCCTGAAGCATTAAAAACAGGATGGGTAAGCAATGTTTTATTTGAACCCTCTGTAGGTGATAAAATTTTTAAAAATATAGCTGCTAAAGAAAAAAATTTAAAAACATATTATAACGCTACACTTTCTTCCTTAAAAAAGAAGAATAATAAATGGTTGGCAGAAGTAAATACGCCAAATGGTATTCTTTCTTTTTCTGCTAAAATCATTATTGATGCCACAGAATTAGGGGATGTTGCTAAACTATGTGGCGCAGGCTATGATATAGGAATGGAAAGCAAAAAAGTAACAGGTGAACCTGGAGCACCAGAAGAAGCCAATGACATCATTCAGGATTTAACTTATGTAGCCACTTTAAAAGATTATGGGCGAGATGTCACTATTGAAAAGCCAATTGACTATGATTCCACTCTTTATTTATGCTGTTGTATTAATAAATTTTGTTCAAACCCACCACAACCCTGGTCTGTACAAACTATGATTACTTATGGTAAATTGCCTAATGATAAGTATATGATTAATTGGCCTATGGATGGCAATGATTGTTACCTTAACATTATAGAAATGTCTACCGAAGAAAGAATAGAAGCACTAAAAAAGGCAAAAAACATAACAATGGGATTCATTTACTTTATGCAAAAAGAGTTGGGATTCAATAATTTAGGATTGGCAGATGATGAATATCCTACAGAAGATTTATTGCCTTTTATACCTTATCATCGCGAATCCAGAAGAATACATGGTTTAATTCGTTTTACAGAAAATTATATCAGAGAACCTTATTCTCAAAAATATAAATTATACAAAACAAACATTGCTGTTGGTGATTATCCAATTGATCATCATCATAATAGATATAACGGTCAAGTACCACTTCCAGATTTAAGTTTTTATCCTATCCCTTCTTATGGATTACCACTCGGGACATTAATTCCCAAAGACATACAAGGACTAATTGTAGCTGAAAAATCTATTTCTGTCTCCAATATAGTAAATGGTACTACCCGTTTGCAACCAGTAGTTTTACAAATAGGGCAAGCAGCAGGAGCTTTAGCGGCACTTGCCGTAAAACAAAACAAAAAAATAAATGAGGTTGAAGTTCGTGATGTGCAAAACACAATATTAAATTATGGTGGATATCTTATGCCTTATTTAGATGTAGAAAAAAACGACTCTTTATTTTTACCTTTACAACGAATCGGTGCTACTGGCATTCTTAAAGGAGAAGGGAAAAGTAAGGGTTGGGCTAATGAAACATGGTTTAGAGCAAACGACATTTTATTATATTCAGAACTGGAAGGTTTAAAAGAAGTCTATCCTGATATTGAAATTAATTCTATCAGTTCTCCTGTCATTTTAAAAAATGCATTACAAATAATTGATAATATCGCTCAAAAAGAAAATATCATCATTAAAAATGGAATTGAAAAAGCTTCAAAACAAATTTATTCAAAATATCACTTTTCTCCTTTTGATATAAATAAACAAATTACCAGAGGAGAAATGGCTGTGTTAATAGATCGATTATTGGATCCATTTAACAAGAAAAAAGTAGATATTTATGGAAACTTTAAAAATTAACTGCTAATATATTTTAACCATGAAAAAAACTTCAAGAAGAGATTTCTTAAAAAAAGCTGCTGTTGCCAGTGCTTCTACTATTGCTTTATCCCAAGTGCAAGCTATAGGTTCCAATCAACAGGTATCAAAGTTAGAGAAAGAAGTCTACCCCAAAAATAGACCTATCGTCAATATTAAGAAAAATGAATCATTAAAAAGCAAGCTCATCGTACCAAAAGAAAATGGCTTAAAAATCACAGGAACTTTTCTTGACGAAATTTCGCATGACATACCTCACCAGAATTGGGGTGAAGCAGAATGGGACCTGGACTTTCAATACATGAAAGCAATTGGGATAGATACTGTTATAATGATTCGTAGTGGTTATAAAAAATTTATTACTTACCCTTCAAAATACTTACTAAACAAAGGATGTTATATGCCCTCTGTTGATTTACTGGATATGTTTCTGAGATTGGCAGAAAAATATGGTATGAAATTTTATTTTGGTCTCTATGACTCAGGGCATTATTGGGAAACAGGCGACATGTCGTACGAAATTGAAGATAACAAATACGTTATTGATGAAGTATGGAAAAATTACGGTGAAAAATATAAAAGTTTTCAGGGTTGGTACATTAGTGGAGAAATAAGCAGAGCAACAAAAGGAGCTATCGAGGCTTTTCATGCTATGGGAAAACAATGTAAAGATGTTTCTGACGGACTTCCTACTTTTATTTCTCCATGGATAGAAGGCAAGAAAGCAGTTGCTGCAAGTAGCACTGCGTTGACAAAAGAAGAAGCCATTTCGGTGCAACAACATGAAAAAGAATGGGACGAAATTTTTGCCGGTATTCATGATGTAGTTGATGCCTGCGCTTTTCAAGATGGTCATATTGATTATGATGAATTGGACGCTTTCTTTACTGTAAATAAAAAGCTTGCTGACAAATATGGGATGAAATGTTGGACCAATGCTGAAACATTTGACAGAGATATGCCAATTAAATTTCTTCCTATCAAATTTGATAAACTTCGCTTAAAACTCGAAGCTGCCAAGCGGGCAAATTATGACAAAGCCATCACCTTTGAATTTTCTCATTTTATGAGTCCGCAATCAGCTTATCATCAAGCAGGTCATCTGTATCATCGCTATAAAGAATATTTTAATTTATAATTTTTATGGAAAATAAAACTATTCAAATGGGGTATGTGGCTTTTTTATCATTGGTAGCTGCTTTAGGAGGACTTCTTTTTGGGTACGATACGGCTGTTATTTCAGGAACTATTTCACAAGTGTCTCTTCAATTTCAACTCACCACTATGCAAAGTGGTTGGTATGTTGGCAGCGCATTGGTTGGATCAATTATAGGCGTAATTTTTGCTGGAAGGCTGAGCGATAAATTTGGAAGAAAACTTACTATGTTTTTATCGGCTATTTTATTTACTTCCTGTGGAATTGGCTGTGCCTTATCCAATAGTTTAACAGAACTTGTCATCTGGCGAATGGTAGGAGGAGCAGGTATAGGAATCGTTTCTGTGGTATGCCCGCTTTATATTTCCGAAATCTCTCCAGCATCACACAGAGGCAGACTCGTATCCTTATATCAATTAGCTGTCACTATTGGATTTCTTGCCGCATATCTGATGAATTACTATCTATTAAATTTATCAGTAAATTATCATTCAGCCAATCCTATGATGCAAAAAATTTTCGGGACCGAAGCATGGCGTGGTATGTTAGGAGCAGAAACATTGCCGGCTTTATTATTTTTCATTGTCATATTTTTTATTCCTGAAAGTCCACGATGGCTCATCGTAAAACAACAAAAAGAAAAAGCTGCTAATATATTCTCAAAAATCTTCACAACAAAAGAAGAAGTAATTTTTCAAATTACCGAAACAGAAAAAGTGCTTCAATTACAAGCAGAAGAATCTTCTGATTGGAAAGTACTCATGCAGCCAGGTTTTAGAAAAGCTGTGCTTATCGGTTGTGCTATTGCTATATTGGGTCAATTTATGGGCGTAAATGCAGTTTTATACTATGGACCTTCTATTTTCGAATCAAGTGGCTTATCACGAGGCGATTCACTCTTTTATCAGACATTAATAGGAACGGTTAACATGCTCACTACTATATTGGCATTACTTATTATTGATAAAATTGGACGTAAAAAACTGGTGTATGTTGGTGTAAGTGGTATGATTATTTCTCTTATACTAATTGGACTTTATTTTTCCTTTGCTAATGTTTGGGGATTAACAAGTATTTTTTTGTTAATATGCTTCCTTGCTTATATATTTTTTTGTGCTGGATCTATTAGTGCGGTTATTTTTGTTTTTCTCTCTGAAATGTATCCCACTCGCATTAGGGGATTGGCTATGTCTATTGCAACTCTTTCGTTATGGATTGGCACCTATCTTATCGGACAACTTACTCCATGGATGTTAGAAACCTTGACCCCATCAGGAACTTTCTTCCTTTTCGCAGCAATGTGCATACCATACATGCTCATCGTTTGGAAACTGATGCCCGAAACAGCAGGAAAATCATTGGAAGACATTGAACGTTTTTGGTTAAAAAATACAAAAACGAAATAAAAAATTTATTTCAACAAGCATTTACAAAAATAACCTTTAGTATAAAAATTGAAATAAAGGTATGAAAACTAAAAAAATTGATAGAAGAAATTTTATAAAAAATATAGCTATTGGTTCTGTAGGATTATTAACAGCTCAAACTCTCAATGCTCACGTTAAGTCAGAAATTACAAAAAAACCATTATTCCCACAGAAAAAATCTCCACCCTTAAAAAAACTATCCAATGAAATGTTTAAAACCCCAGGAATTTTTAAAGGAATGCCAATCCACGCTACTTTCCTTGATGAAATAAGCTGGGATATACCTCATCAAAATTGGGGAGTAAAAGAATGGGACAAAGATTTTCAAGCAATGAAAGCAATTGGAATCCACACAGTAGTATTGATTCGTTCAGGCCTGGGTCGTTGGATCGCTTCACCCTTTAAATCTATTCTGGATTCAGAAGATGTTTTTTATCCTCCTGTAGATTTAGTTGAAATGTTTCTGACCTTAGCTGATAAATATAATATGGCTTTTTATTTTGGCATGTATGATTCTGGTAAATATTGGATCGAAGGTGCTTTTCAAAAAGAAATAGATTTAAATTTAAAGCTGATAGATGAAGTATGGGAAAAATATCGTCATCATACTTCCTTTAAAGGTTGGTATCTTTCTCAAGAAATTAGTAGGCGAACTAAAAACATGTCTAAAGTATATGCTGAAATTGGGAAACATGCAAAAGCAATTTCAAACAATCTTCCCACCTTGTTATCTCCTTATATTCATGGAATAAAAACTGACCAGGTTATGAGTGGAGATAAACCCATAACAATACAACAACATGAAAATGAATGGAACGAAATATTAAGTAATATCGAAGGTGCAGTAGACATATTAGCTTTTCAAGATGGGCAAGTAGATTATCATGAACTTCCAGATTATCTTGAAGTGAATAAAAAATTAGCTGATGCACATAAAATGCGCTGCTGGACAAACATTGAATCTTTTGATCGTGATATGCCAATACGTTTTCTCCCTATAAAATGGGAAAAATTATTGTTAAAACTGGAAGCAGCACGTAAAGCCGGAATGGAAGATGCTATTACCTTTGAATTTTCTCATTTTATGAGTCCTAATTCAACTTATTTGCAAGCTAAATATCTATACGATAGGTATAAAGAACACTTTAATTTTTAAATTTCCGATTAATAAGCTATTCACTTCTATTTTTTACCTAAATACAGTTTTTCCAGTTCTTTGGCTTTTTCCAAACAACGGGGATTTGAAATATCAATTAAACGGCTATCCAATTTGGGTACACGAATGGGTGTGCCAACAGGAATGTTATCTGGATGAGTAATTCGATCACGATTTGCTTCATAAATATAAACCCAAAAAACAGGCACGCCATAGTAACGTCTTGAAAGTCCAGCTAATCTGCTGCCTTCCATAATTTTTTCAGTTGTAATAAATTCACTATAATATCGGGGTGTATCAAATAAAATTTGCAAACTATCTACCTCATTCGCTGATTGTTTACTCACTTCTCCAAGAGAATCTTTTGTAACAAATGGCTGCTCTGTTATAAAATTTTTATTTCCACTTAAAACCAAATTCTTATCAGTCTTAATTTTTAATAAAGTATTAACATATTCATTTACAGGAGAATAAAAATAATATAAACTTACACCTCCAGCAATAATAATGAACAGAACCAATGGTAGCCAAAAATGTCTTCTTTTTCGAGGCGAAGGAATATCTGATAGATTATCTCCTTTAAAAGGTCGCGAAGGAATTCCTAATGGTTCTAAATTTTCATTTTTATATGACTCATCAAAATTATCTTTCTCGTTTTTGCTACTTATAATTGAAGGTGGAGAAACAATCTCTTCTTGTTCTTCGTTATTATAAGACACTAAAATTTCTTCATTTTTTTCTTCGATTATTTCTTCAGGAATATTTTCCTCTTCTTTTTCTTGTTCTGAACTTTCCTTTTTTTCTTTCATGGGAACGTTTTCGACAGTTTCATTTTGCAAAGAAGAAGGAGAAAGATTTTTTATTTCTTCGAGAAGACTCTTGATTTCAGTGGCTTGTTCACCGAAAATACTAAGAGGTTCCAAAGGAGGCTCTTCGCTGACAAAATTTTCGTCTTTATCTTCAACATCAAGTTCTACGGGTTCAAGGTAAGAAAAAGGCTTATTTACAAGATCTCGTAAAATTTCATCAGGTGTAAAAATTACTTTACAACGACGAGGTATAACAAATTCTCTTCTATTTTGAAAATTTAAAATTTTGTGAGGACCATGTCGTACTACCTGAAAAATGCCAAAATTTTTTATTGTCACCGTTTCTCCATCCAACAAAGCACTTTCTAACGCCGCAAAAAAAGCTTTAAAAAATTCTTCTGCTTCTCTCCTACTCGTCTGAACTTCTTCAACAAGTAAGTCCACCAACGATTCGATATTTAATCTAGCATCACTCATTTTTAAAAAATTTGTTTAGCTTTTTTGCTAATGCATAACTTTGCTTAAACTGAACTTCTAATTTTGGCGGAAAGAGTGCACGTTTTTTTGTGACAGGATGAACCAACAATTTTTCTTCTCTTTTTTTTATTTCAAAATTTCCAAAATCAGGTATTTCTATATTTTTACCTTCGCTGAGTTCTCGTATTAAAATGAAGGAAGTAGTCCACAATAATTTTTCAACTTCTTCACGAGGAAGTTGAATATTTTTAGCAATTTTATCTATGAGTTCTTTTTGCGTCATAATAGTTTATTAAAAAATGAATAACCTCGAGGAATTCTTTTGATTAAAAATTAATCGACAATAGAAGTTCCGTATAAATCAAAATCAAGGGCATCAATAATTTTTACGTTTGAGAATTCTCCAATTTTAATATTTTTGTTTGAAATAGGAATTAAAACTTCTGGATCCACTTCTGGTGAATCAAATTCGGTGCGCCCTACATAATATTCCCCTTCTACTCTATCAATCATTACTTTAAATACTTTCCCAATTTTAAATTGATTCAATTCAAAAGAAATCTGTTGCTGTAATTCCATAATTTCATCTAAACGTTGCAATTTTTCTTCTTCAGAAATTTCATCTTCATAATTTTGATAAGCAAAAGTTCCTTCCTCGTGCGAATAAGTAAAAGCTCCCAAACGTTCAAATTTTTCTTTTCTTATAAATTCCTTTAACTCTTGAATATCTTCTTCCGTTTCACCTGGATGTCCTACCATTAAGGTTGTTCGCAAATGAATACCTGGCACTTCTTCTCTAATTCGGTCAATTAATTCATAAGTTTGCTTTTTTGTGATATTTCTTCTCATCAACTTCAACATTTTATCGCTAATATGCTGGAAAGAAATATCTAAATATTTACATACATTATCTCTTTCTCTCATTACTTTCAGCACATCAAATGGGAAGCGTACAGGATAAGCATAATGTAAACGAATCCATTCCACTCCTTGAATATCTGAAAGACGCTCGATTAATTCTGCTAATTTGGAGGTTTTGTAGAGATCTTCCCCATAATCAGATAAATCTTGAGCAATTAATTGCAATTCCTTTACTCCTTTTGAAACTAATATTTTAACTTCCTTTTCTATATCTTCCATCGGACGTGATTGATATTTGCCTGTCATCAAAGGAATGGCACAATATGAACACGTTCGGTTGCAACCTTCAGCAATCTTAACATAAGCATAATGAGCAGGTGTGGTTAAAGTTCTTTCCAGACGCAAATGCGATTGATAATTTTCGCCAAGTTCTTTTAAAATTCCCACATAATCAAACTTTCCATAAAATTTATCCACTTCTGGAATTTCTTCCTGCAATTCTTTTAAATAACGTTGCGATAGACATCCCATCACAAACAATTTGTCAATTTTGTTTTCTTTTCGCTGTTTTGCAAACTGCAAAATAGTATAAATACTTTCTTCCTTCGCGTCGGCAATAAATCCACAAGTATTTACAATCACAATATTGCCATCGGGAACTTCCGCATCATGACGAACTCGGTAACCCAAAGCTTCAAATTGACGCATTAAAAACTCAGAATCTACCAAATTTTTAGAACAACCCAATGTAATAATATCAATCGTGTCTTTCTTTTTCATGATAGTCACTTACTGGAGATCAAAAATCTTTATTTAATTTGTTGATAAATAAAGATTTATTCGAATAATGATTCCACAAATGCCATTTTATCAAATACTTGCAAATCCTCTAAACCTTCACCCAATCCAATATATTTTACAGGGATTTTAAATTGATCGGAAATGCCTAATACAACTCCACCTTTCGCCGTACCATCCAGTTTGGTTATTGCCAAAGCAGTGACATCTGTTGCTTTTGTAAATTGCTTTGCCTGTTCAAAAGCATTTTGTCCAGTTGAACCATCCAGCACCAATAACACTTCATGAGGTGCCTCTGGCATAACTTTTTGCATAACATTTCGGATTTTTGTTAATTCATTCATTAAATTAATTTTGTTATGCAACCTTCCAGCAGTATCGATAATTACTACATCTGCATCATTGGCTTTGGCAGAAGCAATAGTATCATAAGTAACCGATGCAGGATCTGCTCCCATTTTTTGCTTCACTACGTGAGCACCTACTCGGTCACTCCAAATAGAAAGTTGTTCGATAGCCGCTGCTCTAAAAGTATCAGCAGCTCCAAGAAAAACTTTTTTACCCTCTTTTATATATTGATAAGCCAACTTAGCAATTGTTGTTGTTTTACCTACTCCATTCACGCCTACCACCATAATAACATAAGGTTTAACGGGCAAATCGGCAGAAAAGTCAGGCACAGATTTAATATTATTTTCTGCAAGTAAAGCAGCAATTTCTTCCTTTAAAATAGTGTTTAACTCATTGGTGTTTACATATTTATCTCTTGCGACTCTTTTTTCGATCCTATCAATAATTCGCAAAGTCGTTTCTACGCCCACATCAGAAGTGATTAGTACTTCCTCTAATTCATCCAGCACTTCATCATCTACTTTTGATTTGCCTGCAATAGCTCTCGAAATTTTTGAAAAAACACTTTCTCTTGTTTTTTCTAACCCCTTTTCGAGCGTTTCTTTCTTATCTTTATTGAAAAAATTTAAAATACTCATATTTTTTATATTCAACCAATTATTATACAAAATTATAAAATATTTCCGAGTTACTTCGACATTTTAAAAAGAGAATGAGTAAATATAACATATAAACATAAATTATTTTTCGTGAAAAAATTTCTTAGGTAAAATTACAGGAGAAAAATCGATTCCAAATAGGCTGATGATTGCTAGTCTTAACACAATAACATAATGAACAATTTATAAGATTTAAGCTTATTCTCTTCTTTCCTAACTTTAAAAATACCATTTTTAGTGTTATGTTTTAAAAAATAAAAAATATTTACATATAATTTTGATATTCAGAAATATGTATAGTTAAATATAAGCTCAAAAAAGTTTGGCATATGTTTTGAATTTATTATTATCCCATGCATAAGTACCTTAAAACAAAAAACTTGATTTATTGATCCTTAAAAAATCCAGGTATGAAAATAAAAATATTGAGTTTAGCAATTTTACTTTTAGTTGCTGCTCAGGCGCCCGCACAAAGAGCTTTTACAATAGAAGCTCAAAATTACGATATAAGCGATAATCTCGATTTGAGAGCAGTTGTTTCTATTTTTGCGGAATCAAAAAATTTAAAAGATTTTGAAATGAGATTGAATGATGAACGTTATCAAATTTCAAATCTTGATTTGAATAATGATGGCTGGATTGATTATTTACGTGTGGTAGAAACTTCTGAAAGAGATTTGCATCTTGTTGTAATTCAGGCAGTATTGGATAGAGACACATATCAGGATGTGGCAACCATAGTAGTTGAGAAGCGTAACAATCCTCAAATTTATGTTCGAATTATTGGAAATCCGTATTTATATGGAGTGAATTATATTATTGAACCTGTTTTTGTGCGAGAGCCAGTAATTTTTACATTCTTCTGGAGTAGCCATTATCGTCCTTGGCGGTCACCTTACTATTGGGAATATTATCCAAAATTTTATCACCCTCGTCCACCTGTGAAAGTAAATATTTACATGGGACATATTCACAGGTATATACCACGTGACTGTAAATTTTATTATCACACAACGGTTAATATCTATCACAACGATGTTTATGTAAAACTTCATCAAACTGTTCGGCGAAATGATTATGAGCGAAAACATCCAGAAAAAAGTTTTAACAATCGCAACAAAGGTATAGCCAACAAAGCTGAATTTAATTCTGCTCGTCGAACATCATCAGAAGCAAATCGTCGAAAGGTAAATCAGACTAATGAAAATTACAGAAAAACCTCTTCTCGTAATTTACAGTCATCAAGTAGCAGTGGAAATGATGAAAGAAGAAATCAAAATTCTTCTCGGGGAACAGAAATAAATAATCGTCCTCAACAAGAACAAAATGTTTCTGGTTCGCAGAGACGTTCTGCTGAATCTTCAGCTTCAGCTTCACCTTCACAAAAGTCTTCAACTCGATCGTCACGTGGAAATGCAGCAGAACATTCTAATAATCAAAAACATTCTGAAAGAAGATAAAAACTTTTCAATAAATTTTTAGGATCGATCTTTACTTTTCTTTAATAATTCATTGGATTGTTGAAGAATTCGAATTATTTAAAGTGGCATCAGATTTTTCCATAATTACCATTTGGTGACGAATCGATTCTTCATGAATAGCAATCAATACATTTTTCATAAAATCGCCATCCATCCCCATTTGAATAGCCTGTTTCACTCTGTCCTTTAACATTTCATCATAACGTTCAGGCTGGAAAATAGGCATATTGTGTTCTTTTTTATACACTCCAATTTCTTCTGAAACTCTCATTCTTTTAGCCAATAATTGAAGTAAATCATTATCAAGCTCATCTATTTGACGCCGAAGAGCAGTTAAATTTTCAGTGGTTTGGGTGGTTTCACGAATGACCAATGAATTTAAAATAAAGTCTAAAATTTTGGGCGTAACTTGTTGAGCCGCATCACTCCAGGCTTCATCAGGATTACAATGCGATTCAATCATTAGCCCATCGAAATTCAAATCCATTGCTTGCTGACTCAAGGGACCAATTAGTTCACGTTTCCCACCAATATGGCTGGGATCACAAAACAAGGGCAAATTAGGAATTTGTCTATGTAATTCCATTGGAATGTGCCACTGAGGCAAGTTTCGATAAATTTTTTTATCATAAGAACTAAATCCACGATGGACAGCAGCGATTCGCCTAATTCCTGCATTGTAAATCCGTTCAATAGCTCCAATCCACAAATCTAAATCAGGGTTAATTGGATTTTTAATTAGTACAGGAATATCAATTCCTTCTAAAGCATCAGCAATTTCTTGAACAGCAAATGGATTTGCCGAAGTACGTGCACCAATCCATAAAATATCTACATCATTAGCCAAAGCTTCATGAACATGTTTAGCATTTGCCACTTCTACAGTGGTATACATACCGAACTCTGTTTTTACACGCTTAAGCCATGGTAATCCTTTCACTCCTACACCTTCAAAGCCACCAGGTTTGGTGCGGGGTTTCCAAATTCCAGCTCGGAATATTTTTATTCCAAAAGAAGCCAATTCACGTGCTGTTTCTATTACCTGCTCTTCAGTTTCAGCACTACAAGGACCTGCAATAACAATTGGTCGTTTGGCTTCTATACCCGGTAATAAAATTGATTCAAATTCCATAGTAAATATTATTTTAACAATTTATCCAACTATTACAAAATTTTATTTTTTATCTAACTCAATCTTTTTAAAACTTCCTCTAAAACAGGTTCTGCACAACACAAAGATATCCGAATATATCGTTTCCCTTTATCACCGAAAATAAAACCAGGAGTAATAAATACATTCTTTTTATATAATATTTCGTCAGCTAATTCGCCAGCATCGGCATAGTGAGCAGGAATTTTCCCCCATACAAATAATCCAACCTGCTTGGGATCATACGTGCAACCTAATTGGTCCATAATTTTAAAAGCAAGTTGTTGACGTCGGGCATAAATTTTATTCATTTCGTTGTGCCATTCTTCTGAATTTTTTAAAGCAGTAGCTGCTGCTATCATCATGGGACGAAACATTCCTGAATCTACATTCGATTTTACTTTCAGCACCCATTGCACAAATTGAGCATTGGAAGCCAACATAGCAATACGCCATCCGGCCATATTATGGGATTTACTCATCGAATTCATTTCAATACAAATATCTTTTGCTCCTGGAATAGAAAGAATGCTCAGTTTTTTATCATTTAAAATAAAGCTATAAGGATTATCATTACAAATTACAATGTTATGCCTTTTGCTAAAATCAACCAATTTTTCAAATAATTCCACACTGGCATTGGCGCCTGTCGGCATGTTTGGATAATTGACCCACATCAACTTTACATTGGTTAAATCCATTTTCTCAAGTTTTTCAAAATCAGGTTGCCAATTATTATTTTCATTCAAATCATAAGGAATTACATTTGCTTCACATAACTTGCTCACAGAAGTATAAGTAGGATAACCAGGATTGGGCACCAGAACGCTATCGCCAGGATTTACAAAAGCCAATGTGATGTGTAAAATTCCTTCTTTCGAACCAATTAAAGGTTGAATTTCATTATCAGGATTCAAATCCACGTGAAACCATTTTTTATACCATTCTGCAAATCCATTTCGTAATTCAGGAATCCCATTATAACTCTGGTAACCATGAACGTTTGGCTTATGAGCTTCTTGACAAAGAGCTTCAATAGTTTGTGGAGAAGGCATCAAATCAGGACTTCCAATGCCTAAATTAATTACCTTTTTCCCTGCAGCATTCATTTGATCTATTTCTCTTAATTTGGCCGAAAAATAATATTCTGAAACATTATTTAGACGTTTTGCTGGCTGTATATTCATTTGTACTATTTTAAAAAATTACTGTAATTATAAATGATCTAAATTGGTTTATAAATTTTAAATATCTACGTGGTACTCTCCCAAAATCTGAAATTCATCAATCAAAGGAAGAATAGCATCTATTGCCTGTTTGTATCGAGAATAATCATTAAAAATGAGATCAATGTAAAATTGATATTCCCATTCTCTGCCTATAATGGGCAACGATTGAATTTTCGTGAGATTCATGTTATAAAAAGATAAAATGGAAAGTACCTGTGAAAGACTTCCTTCTAAATGAGGCAATGCAAATACCAGAGAAGCTTTATTAATTTTATCATTTCTGGTCATTTCCAAAGCAAGTGTCGGCTCGGCAACAATTAAAAAGCGGGTGGAATTTTTTTTATTGGTTTCTATGTTTCTTTCTATAACTTCAAGCCCATATTTTTGAGCTGCATAAAGACTGCAAATAGCTGCCCGTTTATAAATTTGATAATCAACAATTTCTTTTGCAGATAAAGCAGTATCTTCACTTTCCACTGCCTTCAAATGCTTATGGGATTCTAAAAATTCTTCACATTGCATCAAAGCAATCGGATGAGAATGCACTTCTTCTAAATCTTCCAATTGCTGCCCGGCTAATGCTACTAAATGATGTTCAATATGTAATTTTTGTTCTCCCACAATAAGACATTCACTTTCGCGTAATAAATTATGATTTTGCAATAAACTTCCTGCAATAGTATTTTCAATGGCTATAATTCCCAAAAGTGTTTTATCATTTTCTATAGCACTGAAAACATCCTTAAAAGTATTACAAGGTACAATTTCAATTTCTTCGTTTTTAAAATACTCTCTTGCAGCAATTTCATGAAATGCTCCACTAATGCCCTGAATAGCTACTCTTTTCATATTCAAAAGATTAAAATTATAAATAAAAAATCCTGCTCAGCATGTTGAGCAGGACTCTCTATATGATTAAACTAAAAACTTTCATTCGTAATTTTACATAATAATTATCCTGCTCTTACTTTTTAAAGTAAAAGTAAAAATAAAAATATGTAAAATAACGATGATTCATTATCTGTTGTTTGTTATCGCATTTGATTTGGCAAAAATAAAAAAAAATTAAAGCAAAAACAAATAAATCGTAAAAAAATTTCAAAAAATTTTATTCCTTCTTTATTAACTCTCTTGTCAAAGCAACTGCTTTATGGATTCCCTGCGGATTTTTACCTCCTGCAACGGCAAAAAAAGGTTGTCCGCCACCACTACCTTGAATTTCTTTTGCTGCCTTACGAACAATATCGATGGCATTAAACCCTTTTTTTACTAAATCTTCGGTAATCAATACAGTTAAAGAAGGTTTCCCTTCATGTACATTTCCTGCTATAAAAAATAAATTAGAATTCTGAAGATTCTTAATTTGAAAAGCCAATGCTTTTGCTTGATCTGATGTTAAATTTCCTTCATAACAAACTACTGTAATACCCTCAACAATTTCAGCTTCCCTTAATAATTTATCACGAAGTTGCAAAAGTTTTTCTTCATTGTATTCATTAACCAGTTTTTTTAATTCTCTATTTTCTTCTAACAATTTACGAATAGCAGTGATCAAATCAGGAGAATTATTTAATAATTCTTTTGCTTCATTCAAAAGATCTTGTTGAGTGTCAATAAGCTTTTCTACAGCCTCACCTGTAATTGCCTCGATACGACGAATTCCTGCAGCTATGGAAGTTTCGGAAATTATTCTAACCATACCAATTTCCCCAGTAGCCTTTACATGAGTTCCTCCACAAAGTTCCAGCGAAGTACCAAATTGAACAAGGCGTACTGTTTCATCATATTTTTCTCCAAAAAGTGCCATTGCTCCCATTTCACGAGCTTTTTGAATAGGAATCTCACGTTGTTCATTCAAAGGAATATTTTCTCTAATTTTACGATTAGCAATTGCCTCTACTGCTCTTATCTCTTTTTTTGTCAATTTCTGATAATGAGAAAAATCAAAACGCAATCCTTCAGGTCCTACATAAGAGCCTTTTTGCTCCACATGTGTTCCTAAAACTTGTCGCAAAGCTTCATGCAGCAAGTGAGTAGCTGAGTGATTTCGTGAAGTTGCCAACCGTTTTTCTATATCGACAGAAGCAATAAACCTATCCGTCAAATTTGCAGGAAGTCGTTTTACAATATGAACAGAAAGATTATTTTCTTTTTTTGTATCGAGAATTTCAATTTTGTCTTCACCACAAAGCAACCAACCTGAATCGCCAACTTGCCCTCCCATTTCAGCATAGAAAGGAGTTTTGGAAAGAATTAATTGATAAAACTCATTATTTTTTTGCTTTACTTTTCGATAGCGTAAAATTTCTGTATTACAAGAAGTTACGTCATATCCCACAAATTGACTTTCCCCTTCACGAAGAATAATCCAATCTCCTGTTTCTACATTAGCGGCATTCCGAGCGCGTTCTTTTTGTTTTTCCATTTCAGCATTAAATTCATTCATATTAACGCTAAGATTATTTTCACGTAAAATTAATTCTGTTAAATCAATGGGAAATCCAAAAGTATCATATAGCATAAAAGCGTCCTTGCCAGAGATTTCTTTCTTTTTTTCATTTATAGCTTTTTCTATCATTTTTTCCAGCAACTGAATTCCTGTCTCAAGCGTCCGTAAAAAGGATTCCTCTTCTTCTTTGATAACTTTTTCAATCAAAGATTTCTGATCTATCAATTCTGGATAAGCTGAGCCCATTGTTTGGCAAAGAACATCCACCAGCTTGAATAAAAAAGGAGAACGTTGATGTAGGAAAGTATAACCATATCGTAAAGCGCGACGTAAAATCCGCCGAATTACATAACCTGCTTTGGTGTTAGAAGGAAGTTGTCCATCTGCAATAGAAAAAGCTATGGCTCTGATATGATCAGCAACTACTCGCATTGCTACATCAATTTTTTCATCATGCCCATATTCAGCTTTGCAAATTTGTCCAATTTCTTTAATAATAGGTTGGAACAAATCTGTATCATAATTGGAAGTTTTTCCCTGTACTACCATGCACAAACGCTCAAAACCCATTCCTGTATCAATTACTTTTGCAGGCAATTCCATTAATGAACCATTGGCTTTTCGATTGTACTGCATAAAAACAATATTCCACATTTCAATTACCTGTGGATGATTTTTATTGATTAAAGTCAAGGCATCAGTTTTCAATCGTTCTTCATCTTTACGAATATCAATATGAATTTCAGAACAAGGTCCACAAGGTCCCACTTCGCCCATTTCCCAAAAATTATCCTTTTTACTTCCATTAATAATTCTTTCAGGAGAAAGAAACTTTGACCAAATGGCAGCAGCTTCTTCATCCCGTTCCAAACCATCTGCTGGTGAACCTTCAAAAACAGTAACATACAATCGGTCAGGATCAATTTTAAGTACTTTTACCAAATATTCCCATACCCATTCAATAGCTTCTTTCTTAAAATAATCTCCAAAAGACCAGTTCCCAAGCATTTCAAACATGGTATGATGATAAGTATCATGCCCTACTTCTTCCAAATCATTGTGCTTACCGCTCACACGTAAACATTTTTGTACATTGGCTACACGTGGATATTTTATAGGATCATTACCTAAAATAATATTTTTAAATTGGTTCATCCCAGCATTGGTAAACATTAAAGTAGGATCATCTTTTATTACCATAGGAGCAGATGGGACAATTTTATGATCTTTCTCAGCAAAAAAATCCAAAAAAGATTGACGAATTTCTTGTGAAGTCATTAGATATATCGTTGTAATTCAATTATAACTTATTCAAAAATACAATTTTATTTTTAAAGTTAATATTCTTAAATGAAGTCTGCAAAATTAGTTTAAATTTATTATTTTTGTATCATAAGCTCGTTTTAAATTTATTTTTAATGGCAAATTTATATTTTCTCTCATTAATATTTCACTAATTTAATTAAGAAAGGATATTGCTATGGCAAAGAAAAAATATATTTTTAATCCTGAAACATTAAATTATGAGCCTGTGGAATATACTTTTGGTTATAAAATCAGAAGATTTTTAGTTCATACTTTCACAGGAATTATGATAGGTACTTTATTCTTCTTTGTACTTGCTTTAACATTACAATCTCCTGAAGAAAAACAATTGAATGATGAAAAAAATAAAATAGAAGCACAATATCAAATTCTGGAACGTCAGTTTAATGAAGCACAAGTTGTGCTTAATGATTTGCAAGAAAGAGATAATAATTTATATCGAGTTATTCTTCAGGCAGAACCTATTCCTTTTTCTGTCCGTCGTGCCATTGCAGGAAATGCTGATTATTACCATCAACTTTTAAATATGACCAATTCGGAGATCGTTGTAAATACTACAAAAGAATTGAATGTCTTAAAAAAACAACTTTATCTCCAATCAAAATCTTATGATGAATTGATATTGTTAGCAAAAAATAAAGAAACAATGCTTCAACACCTTCCTGCCATTCAGCCCGTGTTGAACAAAGATCTCGCACGTATGGCATCTGGATTTGGGTGGAGAATTGATCCCATCTACCATACGCAACGATTTCATGAAGGAATGGATTTTGTAGCACCAACAGGGACAGAGATTTTTGCAACAGGAGATGGAACTATTAGTAGAGCTGGTTGGGAACAAGGTTATGGAAATTGTGTGAAAATTAGTCATGGTTTCGGTTATGAAACTTTATATGCCCATATGAGTAAGATAAAAGTACGAATTGGACAACGTGTTAAACGTGGTGATGTCATTGGGTTGGTAGGGAACACAGGTAAATCAACTGCCCCACATTTACATTACGAAGTTCACTATAAAGGACAAATCATGAACCCGCAAAACTATTATTTCCTCGATTTATCGCCTGAAGAATATGATCGTATGGTTCAAATGAGTAACAATTCAGGTCAATTGTTAGATTAAAACTACTGAATTAAAATTCATTTCAATCATGCAAAGCAACATAAAAGATTGTCTAAAAGATTTATCACATAATTTTGAAAGTAAACCAGGTCCCATTGGAATTTTTGATTCAGGATACGGAGGATTGACTATTTTAGAGAAAATTCGTCAGTGTTTACCTCAATATGATTATGTTTATTTAGGCGACAACGCACGTACACCTTATGGTACACGATCATTTGAAATAGTGTATAAATATACATTGGAATGTGTTGTTCAGCTTTTTAAAATGGGTTGTCATTTGGTAATTTTAGCTTGTAATACAGCTTCAGCAAAAGCTTTAAGAACCATTCAACAAAACGACCTTCCTATTTTGGACTCTCATCGGCGTGTTTTAGGTATTATTCGTCCAACAGTAGAAGCCATTGGTTCTATTACAAATAATTTTCACGTGGGTCTACTTGCCACCTCTGGAACTGTTCAATCAAACTCCTATGGGCTTGAAATACAAAAATTATATGATAACATTGTCTTAACTTCTGAAGCATGTCCTATGTGGGTTCCACTTATCGAAAATTCTGAATATAATTCTCCAGGAGCTGATTATTTTATCAATAAAAATTTGAATCATCTCTTGCAAATTGATCCTGAAATTGATACAATTATATTAGGCTGCACGCATTATCCTATTCTGGAAAACAAAATAAAATCTTTACTACCTAATAAAATTACTGTTGTTTCGCAAGGAAAAATTGTTGCTGAAAGTTTAAAAAATTATCTCCAGCGTCATCCAGAAATAGAAACGCTCTGTACAAAAAAAGGAACTTTTCAATATTATACTACTGAATCAGTAGAAAAGTTTTCTATGATGGCTTCTATTTTTTTAAAAGAAAATATTCAAGCTCAACATATAGAAATTGGTTAATTCTATTGAAAATTACGTTTCATTGGAAAAAACACCAATATTAATAACCCCCAAAAAAGGGTATCAATTTATGTTTTAAAACATTATTTTAAAAACATAAAAAAATCTCCTTTTATAATAGGAGAGTTTTTTATAACTTGCCATCCAATTTTTGCATTATAAAAAACACTACGTAATTATTATAATATTCTAAAAATGAATGAGATATGAAAGTTTATCAACCAAATGAAATTAAAAACATCTCTTTATTGGGAAGTGCAGGTTCTGGAAAAACAACTTTTGCTGAAGCTATTCTCTATGAAGCAGGGATAATTAAACGGAAGGGTTCCATTGCCAACCAAAATACAGTTTCAGATTATTATCCTGTTGAAAAAGAATATGGTTATTCAGTTTTTCCAACGGTTATTCAAACAGAATGGCAACATAATAAATTGAATTTTATTGATTGTCCAGGTGCGGATGATTTTATTGGAGGTGTGGTAACTTCATTGAATGTCACTGATACAGCTTTGATTCTTGTCAATTCTCAATATGGCGTTGAAGTAGGAACAACGAACCACTTTTCATATGCTGAAAAAAATAATAAGCCTGTAATTTTTGTAATGAATCATTTAGATCATGAAAAAGTTAATTACGAACTCTCATTAGAATCACTAACAGAAAATTTTGGCAACAAAGTCATTCAAGTACAATATCCCTTCAATCCAGGATTAGAGTTCAATGCCATTATTGATTTAATTCAAATGAAAATGCTGCAATGGAAAACCGAAGGTGGCAATCCTGAAATTCTTGAAATTCCTGCTGAAGAAATGGAAAAAGCCAAGCAGCTTCATAGCCAGTTAGTAGAAGCAGCCGCCGAGCATGATGAAGCTTTAATGGAAAAATTTTTCGAAGAAGGCGTTCTTACAGAAGAAGAAATCTGCAATGGTCTTCGCAAGGGGGTACGTCAAAGAGGAGTTTTCCCTGTTTTTTGTATCTCAGCATTAAAAAATATTGGAGTAAGCACTTTAATGGATTATTTGGTAAAAATTGCTCCCAGTGTTGCCGAAAGTGAATGGTCTGAGACC
>Ga0209204_1001671_pt1 | contig 20017 bp, 22 predicted proteins | sample AD_JPNMR2_MetaG_FD_184425 | JGI IMG/M metagenome (GOLD analysis project Ga0209204, IMG submission 184425) | Active sludge microbial communities of municipal wastewater-treating anaerobic digesters from Japan - AD_JPNMR2_MetaG (SPAdes) (version 2) | ecosystem: Engineered > Bioreactor > Anaerobic...
TCAAAAACAACCGGCACCGCCGCAGCCGGCGTCAGGGCAACCACAAGGTTCGTGGGTTCAGACTCTGGTGAAAATGCTCCCGTGGGTTCTTGGTGGGGGTTCGCTGGGAGGTCTTGCTGGGTATGGTTTTAAGCCGGATTGGAAGAGTGCGTTAGCTGGAATGCTCATCGGATCGCTCCTAGGCGGCGGTCTTGGTTACTTTACGCAAGGTAGGAACCCGACACAACCACAGATTGCTGCGGCACCGCAGCCGAGTAGAAAAAAGTAAGTTATTAGGTAGTTCGTTTACGGGTAAATTGGAGTACGAAAATGAACAAGAAAACAGCAAAAAAGAGATTCCTGCGTGCAATCAGTGAATTTGAAAAATTGGCGTATGCACCGCCTCCTGGCGATCCTGCTGCTATGGGCGGCGGTGCTCCTGGCGGACCGATGGGTGGCGATCCCATGGCGATGTTAGCTGCGTTGGGAGGTGCTCTTCCAGGTATGGGCGGTCCGCCGCCTGGTGGTGCTCCTGCGCCGGGTGGTCCGATGCCCGATCAAATGGCTCCACCACCGCCGCCTGATGCAGCCGCCGCAGCGGCTGGTGCTGGACCGGCACCAGGGGAAGGCGGATCGAAAGATGAAGCTGTGGCCCAGTTGAAAGCTGCTATTGCGGTTTTGAAAGAAGGTATGAAACAGCTCGATAAAGCACTTGATGTTATCAGTCAGGGTATACCCGCATCACCGGCACCAGCTCCTGAAGAGACGCCGCCTGCAGAAGCACCAAAGGTTGCAAGTTTTGACGAAAAAGTACTTTGGGATTGGCTGCGGTTGTACGCTAATCGGTAGGATTGGCCTAAGGAGTATGTAATGCGGATTAAAGTATATAAATCGGATTCAAACACGCCAGACCACGAATTGTCTGGCAAGATGGTTGTGATTGAAGCAGCTGAAGGGATACCTTTAGCGTTGCTTCGAGAAGTTGGTCCTGGGCAGTATGCCATTACTGATACCAGAGATCCTAATTTTGAATTGGCGCTAAAGTATTTTGGCGTCCCGTATCAGATTCAGGTATTTAAAGAAAGGATTAACGTCGATCAGCCTACGGAAGGGCAAATTTTAGTTCCCGGTAGTTCACAGAAGCCGTTGATCTTTGGCGGGTAATCTAGATGCCAATCGAAGGTGCAGCTGGAGCCGTTGCAGTACAATCTGCATTTCCGCGGGAGCTTCGTCCCACGGAACCGTTATCGGCATCGTTGACAAAAAAGGTTTTTACACGTTTGGCGATTGAGCACCCGGATAAGTATGCCAAGATCATCGACGACTTAAAAAACATTTCACGTATCGGTGCTTCGTTGAGCGGGGCGTATCCTTTTGGGCTTGAGGATCTCGCCCCGCCGCCTTTTTATAACGAATACCGTGATAGCGTGAACCGCTTGGTGCTCGATTATTTCAATAAGAACACCAAGATGCGGGTACAGGATCAAGATTTTGCCAGAAAAGTTGCTGAGCTAAATGAGCAATATTACAAACGTCTTTCAGACTACCTGAGGGAACGCTCAAATCCAATTTACACGGTGGTTTCCGCTGGAATCCGCGGAAGTCCGATCATTATCAAACGTTTTTTCCTCTCAGAGGGTGTTTATCCAGACTCCTGGGATCGCCTGATACCTTATCCGATATTAAATAACTTCACCACTGGGTTGGCCCCTGCTGAGTACTGGGCAGCAAACTACGGGAGTAAGAAAGGTATTGTAGGGACAAAATTGGCTCCGCAGGATGCTGGAGACGTGTATAAGCAGCTGACACGGGTTACACATCGTTTGATCGTTGTAGCTCCACACGGAAAGGAGGCCGGCGTCCTCAGAGCCGTTCCTGCAAAAACATCCGACGACGATCTGGTTGGGGCGTATCTTGCAGCACCAGCGGCTGGTTTTCAGCCAGGTACGTTAATAACTCAGGATGTCCTAGAGTCACTTCGCAGCAAAAACGTGGATGAAGTTCTTGTAAAATCCCCGATTGCTGGGGGACCTCCCGACGGGTTGTATTCTATACAGCTAGGTGCCCGAGGCGGTGAATTGCCGAAAGTCGGCACCATCAGCGGTTTGGAGGCGGCTCAGGCAATTGGCGAGCGGATTTCCCAAATGAGCGTGGGAAAGAAGCACATGGGCGCTATCGCGGGAGGTATCGGCTCAGTAACGACCCTTGTTAAACAATTGATCAATGTTCCAAAGGCTTTTCCTGGCGGAGCTACTCACGCCCAGAAGACTGGTACTGTAACTGACATAAAACCAGCGGCTTTGGGTGGATACCACGTGACCATCGACGGCATTGAACATTACGTCCCATATGGTTTAGAGCTTAAGGTAAAAAAGGGAGATTCTGTAGAAGCAGGTGACGTCATCTCAACGGGATTGCCAAACCCCGCGGAGCTTGTAAAACACAAAGGCATCGGAGAAGCACGTCGTATATTTACCGATGTTTTCCTCAACAGTATTCAGTCGTTCGGTCTTCCTGCGCATAGACGCAATGTAGAGCTGATCGCGAGGGGCCTCATTAACTGGGTATATTTTAATAAAAATTACAATGGTTACCGTGTTGGAGACGTTATTTCCTATAATGCTTTAGAGCATAATTGGACGCCAAGGGAAGGTGCTGCAAAATTATCCATTGGGTCTGCTAAAGGGAAATATCTGGAAGTTCCTGTTTTACACTATACCGTAGGAACACCAATAACCGAATCGGTAATTAACACACTGAAACGTTTTGGAATTACCGAAGTCGTTGCTCACGATGAACCACCGCCGTTCGAGGGATTTATAGAACCGGCTAGAACATATCTGAGATACGATCCTGATTTTATGGCTCGGTTCTTTGGAAGTTATCAAAAACGGTCCATTATGGAAGCGGCGGCCTACGGCGGACTCAGCAGTACTAGGTCGTATAGCTTTGTCCCAGCTTTAGCAGAAGGTATCAATTTTGGTAAGACATGGCCCCAGGCAGTTGTAAGCGGTTCGCATTGAGCCAAATTCAGAAGGTATGACAATGAAGCCTGCGCGTATCGAACACCAGTTTTTGAAATCCGAGAAGATCCTTCAGGAAATGCTGCAGCAGCGTCGCGGACAATTTCTGAAGCGGGCTGCAGATGTCAAAAAGACATTTGAGGAAAACTTCCAGCAGCTCACCGACGCAATCTTGATGGAGCACTTCCCTCGGCTGCGTAAGTATGATCTTGGATTTCAGCTTGTAGACAAATCAGACGACAATTCACAGGGTTTTGGCATCCGTGCATTCAGATTGCGTTCTTTGGCCTTCATTCCGTTCTTTTACGATAACGGGATGATTGGCGGATACGAAATGATTTTCCTCCCGAAGGAGAACGTATGTATCCCAAGCAGTGAAGAGTGGGTAACATACCTGACCAGCAAGACGCAAAGTCTCGGTTCGGGATCTAACAAGGTAAAAGAAATCGCCGTCATAGGTATGCCAAATCTGCTTCCCTTACGGCGACCGATGATTTTTAAGGCAGGAAGCACGAATAAGTTGCTGCCACAGGCTGTCAGGAAACATAAGAAGATTGCATGCGCTTTGGTTGCAGCTTGTAATAAATATCCCTTCCTCATCGACAAGATTGCAAAGTTTTACGGTGTTGATCTTGTCAAGGAAGCCCTGGAAATCGCCAAACAGCCCGATCCTGTATATTACGACCGCCCTGTTGTTAATAGAGAACTAGATGAACGGCTTGTAATATACACCAACTATGACCCGCTTTCTGAGACGCTTGGACCGAACGAGCGGTGCGAATTGGAAAAGAAGGGATACTACGTTATTGATAAACGGGCACAAACTGAAGTTTCAAAGGCCATACCCGAGACCAAGTTGATGCGGTTCATTCCCGTTGCGACGCCGGGTCTGTACCGGATGTTGGACAACAAGGGTACGGTACGAGAGATAATTGTTGTCCAAGATATGTCAGGAGGACGGCTGGTCGGTATCGACATGGAGAATAATACGGTTTTTACCGATCCCAAAGGCAACATGCTGACGCCGAAGACAGCCCCGGGGTCGGTTATGAACGTACCGTATGCCGTGTCTAAAGGTACAGAGAGAGAATTTCTGGCTGCAATAGATGCGCTGTTTAAGCGTTTTCGTAACAATCCGCCGTATCGTCCAGGTGAAGACGAAGACAAGATTTTACTTATGGTCGATGCGGGCGGACGTGCTTCATCCATACCTGTGAATAAGCGTATAGTGGCAGGAGGAAGTCGTCTGGAATTCCTTCCTCGATACGGCGAACTGGTTGTACCAGATGACGTTGTGGTAATCCGGCAACCGGCCTGGAAGGAGCGTTTATTCACCGAGGAATTTGCCTTTGATCCTTTCAACGCACTTGTTCGCGAAGTCGAAAGTAATCAGCTTGGGAAGCTAAATATCAAATTTGCCGCTCCTTATTACATTTGCAACGGCAAGCCAATGGAAAAGGGAGCGGCGATGGTTCATCTGATGCGAGATTGGGGTTTCCGCGAGGAAGATGCCCTACGGATGCTTAAAAATGCTGCTATCTTAAAGAAGACATCGTATTTCGTCAAACGTGGCGAGGATTGGTTGGGCAATCTGGCAGGTGCGTTACAAATCACTGACCACCCATCACCTATCTTCCCAGAGGCCCCGCGTATCGAATTTGCTCCTGGATTCAAGGGGGAAGGAAGATTGGAAGTCGATCTCTGGGTGCCGGGTCTGAAACGTCCGTTGCCTATCCGAAGTTACCTCGACCCACCCGAAGTAAAGCATATTCAGGTAATCAAACAGCTGGCGGACTCCAATAACGGTGAAGCGTTTGACGTCGGGATGCTGGCGTCGTTGTTAAACGTATCGGATTCAAAGCATCTGATAGATGAATACATCCCCGCCCTCATGCGGGGTCTCGATGCGATGGGACGTATGCTTTTGATTCTGTATCGTCACAAGGACGTCCTCAAGGAGAGATACGGTAAAGAAGACTACGTTGTGATCCTGGATAAGGTTAAAACAAACTTTAAGAATGTCGGCGAGCTGATTATTCATTTAATGCAAGACGATGTCGATGCAGTTTTCCAGGGTCTGGAAACGCTTGAGACAAGCGAGGAGAAGTGATCCGTCATGTTAGCAATATCGCAGGTCTTATACTACAACGGTACAACAGATACCAGACTCGTAATACCAGCTGGATCGACCAGTGTTACGGCAGCTATTCCGGTACCAAAGACGGGCCTGCTCCACAGGTTGATCGTAAAGCAAAACGCTGGACCTAGTGTAGCCGCCACGGTCAATTTGTATGTACACAATTTAACAACGACACCGACACCTCCAGCAGACATTGTTAGAGTTATTCCGGCACAAACTTTAAATGCCGGTAATACTGTGAGCTACACTTCAGATACCGGTACGCCTTTTAGAGCTCTGATTGCGAGTAGTACCAATCCGCAGCAATATTATCTATATCTAGTTATCACAATTACGGCTCAAGGATCTCCTACATATTGGGACGCAGCTGTCGTTTGGCGAACCGTTGATCTTTATTGAGGTCCAAATGAGCGTGTTACAAAACAACAAGACATCCGCCAATTTTTTCTATCGGGGTCTCGCGCTATCCGACAATTCCCCGGTTCGGGATCCCGATTGGCGCTACCAGCTTGTCACATATATCACGGAAATTCCTGGTCGTGATACTCTTCTGCAATGGGCAGATGAAACTATTCGAGAGGCAGTAACATTCTGTCGTGAAAAAGAACGTCTGTGGCAGCTCCCGGAAATTGCAAATATTCATGACGACGATAAGGATCTATACTGTGGTCTGTATTTGTCACGAGCTTATCCAGATTTAGCTACTGCCTGGAGTATTCATAGCGCCGCTAAATCTGATCTTGAGGTCGATCTGCAGTGTGCCATACTGTCGAGGATGTCCACGCAGGAGATCTGTAACGAGTTTACGATCTCGGAGCGCACGCTGGATTACTACAAACGTCTTTTTTATGACGTGGATGGTCGCTTGGATTCACAATACTATGTCGTCCATTACTGTATATTTTTCAGGGCAGACTCTTATAACTTCTTAGATTACCAGAACCTGTCGCGATTTTTGTCTTATTATGGCGGCCCTGAGATGTACCGATTTATCCGACACAGAAGAATGCCTGGACTGGAAATCGGGGCCGGACGTTTGACTGACGAATCGTTACAGGCAATCCAACGTTCCACGCGGGAAATGGTGGCGATACGTCGTTGGGCGTATGTCAATACCCCAGAAGAGAAGAAGATACTGAGCAGAATCATATCTGGTATTAATGACAGTATCGAGAGAATAAAAGATTCACAGGACGATTCTCCTGGTATTGTTAAGACGTTGCTTCAAGAGCTGCAAATGCAGCTACCAGGTGCAGAAGAGTCAAACATTGTTGAGAACCTCATCTTAGAGGAGCAACAGAGCGTCCAAGAAATTCTGAGAAATCAGGATCGTACAAAATGAAGCAGTCCATGTCAGTCCCAAGACTACGTCAAGAGACAGTACAAAAGATACTGAAGGCCGCAGATTATGCAAAATTAAGGGTATCTGAGGGCGCGCCGGTCGATGTGGCTTTAGCAGAAGCAGCGAACAAACAGGGACTTGGTCCTGAACAGACCAGACTGCTCGTACAGGGGTGGAATATTGACGCTAGTCTGGAACATTTAAAATCTGCGTCTTCTTTAGAAGACCGTCTTGGGAACATTACTATCGCGCATTACGATAACGTCGTTAAATTACTGAACACAAAGCAGGCGTCTGCGGACGATCTGCCGGTTGTGTCTGAAAGCGATGAAGTGTGGGATGGTTACTACAAGCCTCCCGCAGAACCGTTTGTACAACCAATTGTTAAAGATGCATTTGCTGAAAAGTATCCTTCAGAACAGACGGTGGACGTCGATAAGGTTGCCAGGGCCGTTGAGAACAAGACGGCTAAAAATGCAATTCTTCGAAGAGATCTTGTCAAAAAAGCCCGGGAAGAACACGATGTCCTGGAGCGAAAATTTCTCGATAAGATCGACGAAATTGACTGGGCAATGGCGGCATCGCATGCCGACCCGACAATTGTTAAGGAAAATTTAAAAGTAGCTAGTAAGGACGCTTATGCCTTCCTAAATCAAATAGAGCCACGTCTGAAGCGTAAATACGACGTGAATCCGTCGTATATTGTTTATGACCCCACAAAGTACCCCTACAAAACAATTCTGGAGGGTGTCAAGCTTGCTCGGGAGTTAACTAGAGCCAAAAACCTAACCGAAAAGTTGGCTGCCATCTGTGAGCAGATTCCCGATCCGGTAATCGATTATGATGCTGAAATACGCAAGGATCCGACTAGTGCTGGGCCGGGAGGTTTTTATACTGTTTACAATCCAAAACAGCCAGTTAAGCCGTTGTTCTCTCCCGACGAGGTTGAAAAAATTTCCGCTGGGACCTTTGAAGTTGAAAAAGAGGCCGGTGTTATAGGCTCCAAACTTCGCGATAAGATTAGGTCGGAAGTTGATAAACTTATAGGTGGAGCTGGCGACGGTTTGAGAGGTTTGCCGCAAGAGGAATTGGCACGTGCTGGTGATAGAAAAAAAGAAAAAATCAAGATGCAGCTTTCCGACCCGGAGACCACGTATAACACGCGCCAGATAATGGATTTTACGGCCATTACGTCGTTGATGAGTCAGGATCCGGAGTTGCTCAATTATGACCCAGCTGAGGTTTATACGACCTACAAGGAGCTCAGCAATCTAGCGCCAGTTGCGATGCTCAATCCAGTTGTGGCGCGTACAATGGTACGCCAGGCATTGGCCCAGAATGGGCTTGGTTCGTACGACCTTAAATTGTTGGTATCCATCGACGCACTTTTGAGAGAAGATGGAAAGAATAAGGCTCAACCGCAAGTTATAGAACTATGACCGCAGATTTGAGTAATGTATTGGCTCCGGCGTTAGATAAACTGCAAGACAACAGTGTTGTCAAAGCGCTGGTCGATGCTCCACCTGCTGATCGTATCGCATTTACTGCGGGTTTCAGCGGTTTGCTGGGAGCGTTACAAGCAATTTTGTCTGGACAAAAAATTACGCGGAATGCCCTATCAGGAACGTTGGTCGGCGCTGCAGTGGGGTATACACTTCCAGACCTTCTGAAAGCCGTTGGAGCTGCTGGAGGGTGATCGCTTATGCCGTTTAAAAGTAAAGCACAAATGCGAAAGTTTTTTGCTATGGAAGCTCGTGGTGAGTTGCCAAAGGGTACTGCACGGAGGTGGGCGCACGAGACAAAAACTCCTATCAAGAAGTTGCCGGAGCGGAAGAAAAAGCGCTGTAAGAAAGCACAACAACTGGTAGAAGTGGAGTGGCTTCTCAAACTGAGAAAACTAGCGCATTTCAAAAAAGTTGCTGCGATTGCAAACGGTAATCCCGCTGAGGTGTGTCTGCATATTATATCGAAAATTAACAATGTATTGGCTGAAAAACGGGCCAATGCTTTAAAAGGAGCATCTATTGGACGAGCCGCTGCGCGTCCGTTATCAAAATTTTTGACTGCTGTGCTTCGTAAAATAGCTCCAGAGGCCGAGGAGGTGGGCGAGGGTGTTGCAAGGAGGATCCTAGTCGATGCAGCAGCCAAGGCACACCCTAGCGCATATTTTGACCCTAAAGCAGCCCTGCCGCTCAATAACGTTGCGCGGGAATTGGCGGAGCACGCTAAACTTACGAGTGCCCCACAGGTTGCTGCTTTGGAAAGGTATTTAACTATACTTTATAAGGATGCGGCTTCAGAAGCGCTTGAAAGGGTAAAAGAAGGACTTATTCCGATTCTGGAGTCGTATGTTGAAAAAGATGTTGTTGGGACGGCGGCCAAAATTAACAGTAGTTATGGTCCCGCGGGGATATGGGTTGCGATCACGGAGAGTCGCTTAGAACCTGGTATTAAACAAGCACTATTACGTCAACTTAAAGATAACGGCATTGATGTAACGACAAAACTTGACTCCGGACGACTTGAAATTATAAAAAGAGCGCTTAGGTCGGAATTGGATATGCATGTTAAAAGGGTTGCCGACACAGCGGCTGAAATTGAGAATGCTGCTAGTCTTGGGGAAATACACTCGACGATTAACAAAAGCAGCCTGCATCCTAACGTTAAACAAGTACTACTCAGTCGAACCCAAGGCGCTAACTTAGGGAAAATCTGGGAGGAATCGTTAACCAGTGTGACTTCCAACCCAACGGAAGCTATCAGAGAAGTTACAAGATTTACGCTGGGCCAACGTTTGAGTCGCTTTGGTGGTAACGTTTGGGGTGGAGTGCGCCAAAATGTTGTAAGTCCTGTAGGCCAATCTTTGGGCGCGGTTGGGAAGGCGGTTGCAAAGCCTGTTGGTAAGTTTGTTGGTTCGGCGGCTTCAACTGGTGGGACCGGTGCGGGTATTGTAGGCTCGCTTTATCTTGCTAGCAAAATGTTCGGCGGCGGCGAATCTCCAGAGTCTGGTGGCGTTACGCCTTCTGGCGGTAGTGCATCGGGTTCGGCAGGTTCGACAGAGCAAAAACAACAAGCCGAAAACTCGGTTCTTACAGAGGAAGATAAGGATGCTTTAAAAAGGACTCTAATAAACGCCCTTGCTTATGGTGGCGGTGGATTGTTAGCAGGCAGTATTGGGGGAAATTTAGCCGGTATTGATCCGAGGACAACAGCTTTACTGGGAGCGGCGCTCGGAGGAGCGGTTGGAACGGGATTGACGTCTGGACCACAGAAAATCTTACCTGACGTGTCTGAATATTTCAACGAATCGCCAGCGACATAACATATCTACTATCTCAACGTGGTATAATTCAAATTTACAATGGACCATCCGCTACTATTACGCTTGACGAACGATTTTCTGCTGAAACGAGCTGCGCAAGATACCTCGTTTAGCGAAGATCTTCAAGCTAATGCTGAGTTATTTAAGCAATACGAAGAATCACGACGCGGGCCGGTTGCTATACAGGAGTCGCCGGAGAAGTTTTTTTCTGAGACGTTCCCAGTAATGCCGGCTTCAGCCTCTCCTTATGAGTTACATACGCCGACATTACGTGCAAAGTCCCTCAAAGCGGAGGACATGCCATATAATCTGATTTATTACCCGCTAGATTTTTTTGCATCGTCGAATTTGGGCGGTCTGCTCGCGTCTACAGCAGCTGACGTACTCTGGGTTCCTCTTATAAATGCAGTTTATGCCAATCAAGTAGGAAAAAATATCAAGCGAGATTACGAGGCGGCAGTCAAAAATACAAATAAAGCATTCGAAGAAGCGGCAGCGTCGGCGCAGCAGGCGAAACAAGAAGAGGCGCGACTCAAGAAGACTATTTTAGACGAAGCTGCGAGGCAGTCGTCCCAGCCGCAACAATTCAGTGACCAGCAGCCTGGCCAAACTAATACAGACTATTCAGCATTGTTACCGATTCTAGCCGGCCTGACCGGAGGTAGCGGTGTCGGATTGTTAACAAACAACGCTCTGGCAGGTTTGCTTTCGGGGACAGGTATTGGAACGCTGTTGTGGTTATTGGGTCAACAGTCGCCTGGCACAGCAAATAACTACGAAACAAAAAAAGCCGCGTCCACGACTGGCGGCTTTTTTGATCCAAAAGCAAACCCGGCTGGCCTTATATCTGGACTTTTACAGTTCACCCTTTTTCAGGCGTTAAACTGGTTGTTCCCGTCTTATATGGAAGGGGCAATCTATCCTGGTGCGAAGGGTATGAACGAGGTCCGAAAAGATGCACTTAATTTTGCATACTCCAGCCCGCATTTGACAGCTGGTAGAGAGGAAGCAACGGCTGCAAGATTTAATGCGCTTAGAGAAATTCAAGCGTTGAGAACACAACAGAAATTTTTGAATATACTTCGACAGACGAAACCAGATGTGTACAAACAGGTAATTAGTAATCTTGCCGACACCTATGCCAAAGAACCAACTACAACCACAACAGAACAAACCAGCGATGCAGTCCCAGGCACAGCCGCAACAACCGAACAGCCAACAGCAGCTACCACAGCAGCAGAGTTTGGCAAATAATACACCGCCGGGACAGCAAAAGCAGCCAGCAGAAACCGCTAAAGAACAGGCAAAGCGGAAGTTGCAGTCGCTGTTCGGTATCGCTCGACCGTTTTCACCTGGAAAAACAGCCGCTGTGGCGCGCCCTACAATGTTTGGAATGAGTCAGATGAGCCCGGATATTCAAACATTCCGCGGACAGTACGACACTGGTTTAATGGATGCGCTGCAGCAGCAGTCTCAGCAGATACAGCCAGCACCGCAGAATCCCTGGCAGCTGCCCTCAAATATAAATGTTACATTAACCCAGGCCAAACCTCCTGGTCTGCTGGAAAGTATTTTGCAAAACCCAATGTTACTACAATTATTGATGGGTGTCATATCGAACATCGCGTCGTTTGGAGGCCGCAGGGATATGTCAAGAACCAATAATCAATCAAATCAGAACATTTGGCAAGCCGACCAAAATCCCTGGGATTGGGAAAATATAAAACGCGGTTACGATGCAAAGGAGTTTGTTGTCAGGATGATCAAGAGCTTGCCCATATTGCTAGCGTCCACGTCCATTGGAAGTGCTCTTGGAGGCACAACGATGGGGCTGCGGTATTCAAAATATACCGATTTCAGCGATGACGACGACCGTAAGAGGTTGGCAAAGGCGATCACTTTTGGTATCTTAGCAGGTGCTGGTGCCGGTATGTCGGGCGGTCTTGCTGCTTCTTCTGTATATAATATTATCTGACGTTGGTGTACGTATACACTGTAGGATCAGGTGCCTGTGTAGCTACGGATAACGGATACGTACCGGTTGAATACTTATCCGTTAAAGATAGACTACTAACACGTAGCGGGACTTATCCAATTGTCGGCTTGCATCCGGAATACGGTTCGTTCAAAACCTGGACGTACACGTTTTTCCACTGTCAGTCTCCTATACATTTTTTTGGAGATAATTATGTCCTCGGAGACGATGGGTCAGAGTTGCTTCTTCGGGCAACCGGCGAGCCGATTATCAAAAAGTTTTCACTGCTGCGTAATAAGTATCTCCGTGTGAAGTACTTCCCAGCTTTGAGTCGGATGTACTTCTTCATAACAAGATATGGGTATACTGCCAGCCGATTAGTTCGCTTTCGTAAGTCTAAGATTGCTCATCAACTTGTATTACGTTCACAATATTTATTACGTGGCTTTCCGGAACAGATGCCACGAGGACTCCTTGGGTGCCCCGACCGAACGATTAAAAAATTATCTGTGTTTTTTCGAGAAAAACTCCAGCGGCATAAGTGTGACTTTTGTTCACTCGCCGATGCCCTACATATTCAAGAATTTTTGACGCACGCCAAAATTCCCCACACCATCCGAGTCGTTCCGTCAAGGATATACGCAACGAGCAACGTTTCATTTTTCTCCGAGGAAAGCACTGGTTTGTACAGTGACATCGTGTACGATCTAGCCATGACTCGTTATCACATCGAGACAGCTTCTCCAGAACTTGTCGTAAACGGCGTAATCATCCTCGGATAAAGTTCGCTGACCACTGCTCCATTTTTTTGTTGCGCGTAGCGATTACTTCCGACTGATAATTCTTTATAAAGCAAGCCGTTCTTGTAGTATGCATACTACACCTGGAGGTCGTGCATGTCATTCATAAAGATAACTCGTCCGGATGAATATAAATTTGACGATCCGCCTGTGCAGATGCTAAAGCTAGCGTCACAGCCGCGAACGGTCGGTCGAGATTACCAGGATTTTAAAAAGCGGGCTGGAATTTTTGATTTTGAAAAAATAGTTAATTCTATTCAGCCGGGCGAAGTACCGATCCACGTTATCGCACTTGGTTGTGACGAGTGTTTTGGCCCAAATAGGAATGGGGACGCTTTCACCAAAGAGGCTTGTCGTAATTTTTGTCACACTTTTGTCAAGTACGGTCGTTGGTTCCGCGAGCACGACCATAAGGATAGAGCAAGATCGTACGGTGTGGTAAAACTGGCCGCTTTTAATGAGGGTCTTGGAAGAATCGAGCTTATCGTAGCCCTGAACGGAACAAAGGAAGCTGCACGGCGTAATGGCGGGCTTATTGCAGACAGAGAATTGGAAGCACTCAATAGCGGCAAAGATCTTGGAACATCTATGGCATGCAAAGTCGCTTATGACGTATGCAGTGGTTGCGGAAACCGTGCCAGGAGTCGGGATGAGTACTGCGGCCCCGTTGAATGTACTAAATATGGCGGTCTGCGATTCAACCTCGGCAAGACGTTTGACGATGGTCATATTCTACGTGCGTTCAACCCGGAACCCAAGTGGTTTGATATTTCTTATGTAGCTGTTCCAGCGGATCGGATTGCCTTTAGTACCGGCAAAATATCTCTGGACGACTACGTCAAACACGCATCAGCTCCTGACTGGTTGTATGAATTGTCTCCGCAAGACGTAGCTGAACAAATTAAAATTCTTACAAAATTGGCTTACGTAGAAGATAACGCCAATGAAGGGTGGTTTAAAACGGCCTCGGCCTATTCGTGGCCGAATTATCACATTAAACAGGCTGCAGAAATTGTCAATTACAGGGATACCCCAGAAGCAGTTTGGGAGTTGAGCCGGTTAGGGATTGTTCTTGGTCCAGAGGACTTCCTGCTTAGTTTTGGGAATGCTGATTTAGAAACGGCTGTCAAAGTTGGATCGAAAATTCGAGCCGCAATGCCTTATATTTTCAATAGGATGCTTAATAAACAGATATTCGAAGACCTTCGCTTCAACATTTTTTATCCGCGTGAACCTGTGGTAAAGTCTGCTATAGTTATACCAGAAATCAAGCAGGGTTTACTTTATAAGACTGCGTCCGATTTGAACCGAGGTACCTACAGGACTACGAGCGAATTTGACTCTCAGGGCGATAAGATCAAGAAACTTGCGGAAACCTACGCCTTATACCAAATAGGGAGCATTTGTTACTGGAAGGATACGAATCTTCAAGATGAACTTATTCGACGAACTATAGTTCTCAACAGAGCGAATTAAAAAGGAGCCCAAGCATGTCAAGTGATGTTTTTGATCGTGTGGAAAAGCTACTCCAGGAATACACAAAAACCGCAAGTAGCGATAGCCCGACGCTAATCGGTGAAGAATACGACAAAGGAAAGCATGTTAAGCCAGAGAAGGATGAGTTCCTCGCGGCAGTTGAATCTCTACTGAAAGAACATTATCCCCAAGGCCCGGATTCGGTTGACGAACCAGACGACGATCCCCAGGCGCAAGTTGATTCGGTTTACTCTTCTGCGCCCAATCCGGAGGTTGCCGACGAAGACAGGAAGCTTGACGCTGAAACAACGGGTCCGGAAGGTGGGGAGAAGGTTCTTAAGGAAAAAATTGCAAGTTTGAGCGACGAACAGTTGCTTAAAAAATACGCTTCGGCTGTAAACGGTATCCTGGAAGAACTGGCAACGTATAATCCGGCTTATCTGGATCACGTAAACAATCCGCTGCTTAAGGCGGCTTCGTTCGTAGCCCGGGTTCAAGCTCAAGCCGAATTTGATGCCGGGCTTGTTGCTGGATATTTGAATTCCATAACAAAACGTGCTGCAGACGAAACCACCCCGCCAGCTGAGGTAGACGCCGGAGCGGGCGATGCTGTTGCGGACATTCAGCAGCAGGCCGCTGTTGATCCTGAAGCAGCTTTGAAATTTCTCAAAGATATTGGAATTTCAGACGACGACTTGGTTGAAATCTTAGCCGAGATCGTCAAAGAGCATCCTGACGCTGTTCAAGCTATTGTTGACTCCTCAAACAATCCTGATCTCAAAGCGCTGGCGGCTGGCGAACCTGAGACAATTCGTAATGTCTTGAAGTCCAACCCCGACCTCGCTCAGGCGGTGAAAGAAGTTCTGAACAAAATCGAGCCGGGTGCAGCCGACTCAGTTGACGCTCTGTTAAGAGAATCTGAAGCCGCACCTGAAAAGGAAGATCAGGCAACAGCAACGGCAAACGACGTTGTTGATGAGGTTACTGAAAAGGCGGGCGGTGAAGATGAAGTTGAAGATGAAGAAGCGTACGAAGACGCTGAGGACGAAGATTCCGAACTAGCACCAGAAGATACGGAAGACGAGGATGCAGTCGATGCTGTTAAGGCGTCCAGTTTTCAGCACTTGAAAGCACTCGACAGAATCCTTCAAGAAATGAATTTGACTCCCGACGATATCGTTCTTCTTACGCGGGGTGGAGCAAAGGAAAAAGAGGCGGTAAAAGTTGCTAATGCAGTCCGGACGTATCGGCAACGGTACAAGCGAGTACTTAACAAAGCTGCGGATGTTCAACCGCCAAGTGAACTGCGGTCGTTCTTGCAGCAATACTTGTACGAACTCCTAAATAGCTAGTTAGTGAGGTGTTCAACAATGGATACGAAAATTGCAAATTTCCTTGCGTTGCACGAGGAAGTAACACGACGATTGAACAGTCGTGTTAAGACAGCTGCAATTGCAGATAAACGTGCTGAACAGGTTGTAGACAACCTGATTGCACGCAACATTGTGTCGCCAGAAGCCAAAGTGGCGACGTTGCAAACTTTAAAGGATCACGCGCGTGTTCTTGCTTTTTTGGATCAAATTACGGAACGGATGAAACCACAACCTATTGGTAATCCTGCTGGGCATAGAAAAGTTGCTTCAGAAAACTACCCCGGCATGGAACGTGAATCTGATCGTGTTTTCCGGCAAATTTTACTTGGTCGTTAACAATCCATTGAGGAGGTTTGAACATGGCACAAGCTTTTGATCATACTCTTGAACCCGTGCACGGCGGTCAGGCTGGGCCGCTTGTTAAGCAGCGACCGATTGCCAGTACGTCCCTGAGTAAGGCGTACGCTGGTCGCGTCGGTTACCTTGATCCCAGCGGAAATATCGCGGTCGGTGCGCCGACAGCGAAGACGCAAATGCCGTTATACATCCTGCGGGGAATTGAATCGCCGTCTGTGTATGACAGTCTTGCTGGCTCCAGCTGGGTTCCTGTTACTGCCGACGGACGTGCAATTGTTTTGGTCGCCACCGGTGGTTTCGAAGTCCAAACGACAGAATACGACACCGCCGGAACTTACAATCCAAACACATACCTTACCGTGGATTCAGACGGAAAGGTGACGCCTACGGTTCTTACGAATCTCTACGCTGCAGGTTCGCCGTGGATCGTTGGAATTTGCAGCATCCATGAAAACGCGCAAAACATTGACGACCCGTGGAATTCGATTAACACGCCGACTGGAAAGAACGCAAACCGTAAGGACGTCCTCACATTCTGGACCTATTTCCTGCCTGGAAAGTAACCTAAACCTTAACGCATAAACGTGCAATCAATAAGGAGGTGCTTATATGGCCTTTAACGAAGATACACAACTCTTAAATGAGATTTGGCTCAATGATATCACGTCTGGGAATATTAAGAAAGCCCAGGAATCATCGGATGCGTTCCTCCGCGTCCGTGTTCGTGAAGATGGTACGGTACGCAAAATCATCAATCCTGTCCCAGTGACCAGGGATGATTTTGTCCCACAAGTCGATACCGATCAGCCGGTGATCGTGGTCGAAATGGAACCCCAATCACCCGGTGCAATGACGATCCCCATCGGGGACAATACCCCTCCGGCATACTACATGCAAGGCCGGAAGTTCAGGGTTGTGCTTGAACGTTTGAGTTCTGCAACAATTCGTAAAGACGTAGCCGAACTCGCTACCTGGCGTGCTGATATCCGTCAGCTCCTTGCCGAAATGATCGTCAAGGACCTGACGTGGGTGGAGGACGCCAGATTTATTAACGGTTGCAATACGTTGCTCGGCGGTGCTGCAGAAGGAACAAACATTCTCAGTGGTTTGGTTCAGTGGCATACCATGTCCGGTGGTATTAGCAGGACGACCATTGGGGATGCCTTCAAGTTGGCATTCATTCCTCCGAGCCGTATCCCGATCTCGACGGTTCTCTGCAACGGGGCGACTCTTGCAGAGCTCTTCAAATGGGAACGTAACGAGGTCGGTGGTGATGATGCTCAGAACATCCTTTACGAAGGTTGGGCTGATCGGAAACTTAACAACGCCACTGTGATCTCGACAATCAAACGGGAGCTCGTTCCTGACGATACGATGTTCTTCTTCGGTCACCACATGTTTGTCGGTAAATTTTATGTCTGGGAGGAGCCATCGTTGTACATCGTCAAGGAAGACACGGAAATTCGTTTCCGGGCGCATGAAATGATCGGTATGGCGATTGGTCACGGTGATGGTGTCCATCGGTTCGACTTTACGAGCTGATAATTAATCGTTCATAGTTCAGGACCGTCATGACTTTGCCAGGTAGGGCCTTGAAACAGCCCTACCTGGCTGCATGAGGAGGTAACAGATGCAAGATAACGATTTCGTAAAAGCAGCCGCTATCGCTCAGAAGACGATTATTGAGCGTGTTTACAACCCAAGGTTCTTTGAAACTTTGTCGGCGTTGTACGGACCGCCCAAAACGACAGAAGAAGCAACTGCAGTGTTGAAGCTGGCTTCAAGACTTCTCCAGGAAGCTAAACGAGTTGGATTCCCTGCCGAACCTGAATATCCTGGGAGCGAGGCGGTTAAAGCAGCTGCTGCTATGCTTCAAAAGGACGAGACCGTGAAAAAAGCTGCCATTGTCCTTAATCAAGGTGGAGTAGTCCGATGAGATTTTCAAGACGAAAAGCTCCATTATATCCAGTACTCCGTGTTACAAATAACACGGACAGAGTCCTCTATGTTGGGATTCCATCCAGGGACCGCAACGGTACGTATCTGGCACCGAGTGGACAGGCAGGGGACTACATCGATTTGTACGGTGTAGACCTGGCTGACGAACGTATTGTCGGTACGATTAGGAAACTTGCGGGCAGCGGATTCGTAACCGTTGGTGTTGTAGGGGATTTATACACGTCGCTGTCCGTGACTACGACTACCACGACTACTACGACTTCTTCGCCGTGATGAAGAGTCTATTTGCAAACTTCGCTTTGTTGTAGTACTAACTTGAGGTGCGCTATGTTCTGGGATGGTGGGTTGTCTCCACTGTGCCGTATACCGTTCGGAGACCGCCGTGGTTTCTCGCGTGCAAAGCGCACATTAGGAACATTATCACTACTCACGCCCATAGCGATTGCAATGTCTCTGTGGGCGTGTTTATTCTCAAGAGATCTAAATGCGCAGTGCACCGGTCCTTCGTGCGGCGTTCCTCCCGGTACAATGCCATATTCTTCTCCGTACAATGCGCCGTCGGTGCGGCCAAGTACCCCGCAACAACCATCTCAGGAAGTTTCCGAGAAGATTTACAAAGCCTCTGTGATTGTTGTAAACGGAACTACTGCGTCTAGGCAGATAGTTAAAGGGAGTGGGACGATCGTGCGTTACGGCGATTCTGTCAGTGTCATGACGGTAGGACACGTAGTGGAGCGATCTGACGTCGTAACAGTCTACTCTCAATATGTACCGGCGACCAGCTGCAAGGTGCTTGTAGTTGACAGAAACGTCGATTATGCAATTCTGGAACCTCTGGGGAACCAACAAACATTTTATGATTTGTCAGTAGATGTCTGGTCTTCGGCGGGCGGAGCAGCTCCACCTGCTGGCTCTACTTTAATCCTTGCGGGTTTCGACGGCGGAGCTAGTTTACGAATAATACCTGCGACACTCCTGGCCTACGCTACATCCCCCGATAATGCCGGTAATTGGATCCGGATAAGTACTACATCTCGCGCAGGCGACTCCGGAGGCGGTGTATTTGCTTCGGATGGTCGTTGGTTGGGTATTATATGGGGGACAGATTCTTCCGAGTCAGTTGCAACCTGGTACGGTCCAGCATACCAGATCGTGCGCACTCGTCCAGGTTTATTTAGCTGGCTTTGTCCCAAAAAGAGAGACCCGCCCTTGGTACCTATTGTACCGCCTGGCGGTAGCCCGTCTCCGGGCGTAGCAAAACCGGACGAACAAAAACCAAATACTGATACCGATAAACCATCAGATAACAAACCAGAAGTACCTAAACCGCCGCAGCAATGGCTCCCGAATAATCTGCTTGCTACGCTCTTGCCTACTTTGTACGTTCTTGTTGGAGCTTTTGCGTTTCTGATTACTGTTGCGTGTGGAAGGTTATTTTTGGTAGTTAAAAAATAGTGGAGTGTTGCCATGTTAGTTCCAATACTTATTGCCGTCGGTGTTGGCGTGGGTCTGGGAATTATCTTCCTTTTGATCTCAGCCGTTGTTAACTCTCGTATAAACAATGTCCAACGTGTTTTTAACAAGATCGAAAACAAATTAGACGGTGCTGGTGCCGAGTGGTTGTCTGACGTTTTGGAGGATGCCATTATCGGCGATGCACATGGGTGCTACGTTAAATTGAAGATGTTTATTGAGGCAAAAAACAGCGAAGAATTTTTCCTCCGAAATGTGGCCGTGCCGCTCGCAAAATATGCTATTCGCGAAACACGCCGCAATTTCCCGTCCATGTTTGAAGAGATCATTGCGGAACTTCCGGAAGGTATGGTTTCAGCTGAAAAGAACTGAAGTATCGTAAGGAAGGGTGAATGGTCGAGCGGAAATCGGACGAGATTACCAGCGCACTTGTAAGCAGACAGGATCGCCTGGAAGAGAAAGTTGAGCAGGTGATCAAAGGTTTGGCCGAAAATACCGCGCAATTACAATACCTACGAGACGACGTTCAATGCATACGCAAGGTCTTATTTGGAAACGGCGACTCAGAAAAAGCATTGATTAGCCTTCAAGCGACAAGGGAATTGAACTACAGGTGGATATCTGCAGCTGTTGGTATTATAAGCGGACTTCTAGGTGGCGGCGTTGCGCTTGCTTTTGATATCATCTTGAAATTTAACATGTGACAAGCTCATTTAACTTGCTTGGAACTTCTCTAGAGTATACGGTATTCCAAAAACCTCGAAGAGTCTGCTCTTCGAGGTTTTTTTGATTAAGATT
>Ga0209204_1001675_pt1 | contig 20008 bp, 25 predicted proteins | sample AD_JPNMR2_MetaG_FD_184425 | JGI IMG/M metagenome (GOLD analysis project Ga0209204, IMG submission 184425) | Active sludge microbial communities of municipal wastewater-treating anaerobic digesters from Japan - AD_JPNMR2_MetaG (SPAdes) (version 2) | ecosystem: Engineered > Bioreactor > Anaerobic...
TACTTTTCCGACGACGACCAAGACGACGACGAAAATACCCTTGACGGCTTCCAGATTTACCGTCTCCCTGACGAACCATAATGCCGCTCCCCAGCCCGCAAAAACGCGAACGACGCCAAGACTTTATCAAGCGCTGCATGGCCGACCAAGTCATGCAACAGGAGTTCCCTGATACCAAACAACGCTACGCCGTCTGCCTCAAGCAAATTGTTCAACGACTCAAATCGCCCAGGAGAAAGTAACCCTATGCCCGCCCTCGACCTCTCCCCCCTGACCATCGTCAAGATCGTCCGTAAGGCCATCGAACTCTTTCCCGTCCCCGTTCTCGACGACGCCGACGGCGTCTATGAATGGCTCCTCAAGGTCATGGACCTTGTCAAGACCGTGGCATCCCTCACGGAGACAACGACCGACGACAAACTCGTTGACGCCCTCAACGAACTCGCCGGTAACAAACAAGTTGTCGTCGCCATCGTCAAACTGATCCAGCGCATCGTTGCCACGATGGGGACTGACGAGCACGTCGATGATCAGAGCATCTTCGGCTTCGCCGCCGAACAGGCCGCCGTCTCCGGCATCGATCCCTTGATCATCCAGCTTATTATCCAGGTCGCCGTCGCCATCTTTAAGCTCCTGACAGCATGACACGATCCCTCTACGCCACCGTTCTTGCCAAAATCATCGTCAGCGACCAACTCGACGACAAGACTCTGCCACACTTCAGTACCCGAACCCTTGCCATCTCCAACGTCGGGGCCGAGGATAGCCTGTCAACCGAAGAAGGCACCGTCACCGAACGGATCGTCGGTCGCTTCACCACCGATACCACCCTGGACCTGACTGCCGTATCCGATCCTATCTACACATCCATCGACCTGACAGGATACGCGATGATTGCCCTCCTCCTGGAAAATAGCGGAAACGGACCCGCAACTGTCGCTGCAGGCGCTAGCAACGGTTACACGCCCCTCGGCTCCGGCACCATTACCGTTCCGGCAGGCGGGGTCTATCTCGCCTACGACCCAGAAAACGCCACAGTCGTTTCCTCAACCGTCAAAAATATTGATATCGACGCCACAGGCGCCACCCTCGATGTCGTCGCCCTCTTCCTCAACAAGTCAACATGAAAACACCTATCACACTGATCGCTACACTCCACATCCTGGCGGCCTCAATATGCCTCGCCCAGACGGCCCCTCTTGCCCAGATCGACGGTCCTAAACAGGTCGAGGCGGGCCGACTGGCCATTCTCCGCATCACAGGTCCGGAATCCATCGCCACAGACTGGCTGATCGTCGCGCGTGACCGCTCCAAGGATGTCGTCCGCGATCAGGACTGGATCGTCTTCGACGCCGGAAAAACCGTCGTCTTCGCAACACCCAATACAGGAACCTACCTCGTCATCGCCGCTGTCGCCGATAAAGGTAACTCCGGAAATATCACTATCCTGACTCATGAACTAATGATTGGGCAGGCCCCGGAGCCAAACCCAGACCCGACGCCGCCGGATAATCCAACAAAGTCATGGGAAAAGGTATCCTATGATCTTGCTATGAAGTACGTCCCATCCCCGCGTCAGCAAGAGGCCAAGGCCGTTGCTGCCGCTATCCGTGAGGCCGTCGCCCAGCTATCGACAGTCCCTGACCTCCGCAAGGCCCGGGAGCTTGTTCGCGACTACACCCTCAAGGCCCTCAAGGGCAATACCGCCCGCTGGAATAAATGGTCTGACGAGATTGCCTATTCACTCGCCCAGAATGCTGGGACGATCCTTGATGTTCCCGTTTACAGCGGGATCATGAACGCTATCGCCAACGGCCTCGATAAAGTCACCGACTGAAAGCACGGGATACCCCATGAGTGAACCGAACATTACACCTTTATTCGGCTGGGCCGGTCCAGAACTTGCCCGCGAGGAAGTCGCCAAGGCCCGCGAGGCCGGTCTCGTCGTCTCATTCGATCAGGCCGTCGAATCGGGCATCATCGCCAAGGAGGGCAATACAGGAAAGCCAACCTTAACCGCCTGGGAGGCCTCCAAAAAAGTCCTCGGCCAGGTCCTTCCCGCCGGGCGTCAGGAAATCGGCGACTGCGTCTCTTGGGGCATGAAACAGGCCGGGGAATATCGCCACCTGATCGAGATCGCCTCCGGCCAGGAGGAACGATTCCGCCGCTGGTTCGCCCCGTGGATTTACGCGACCAGCCGCAACCAGATCGGCCAGGGACGCATCAGCGGTGACGGCAGCCTCGGCGTCTGGGCCGCCCAAGCCGTCATGAAATACGGCGTCCTATTCGAAGACGATAAAGATGTCCCGTCCTACTCCGGCTCCTTGGCCCGACAATGGGGCAGCCGGTCCAACGTCAGCCAACCCGTCTATCAGAAGTTTTTTGGGGTCGCCTCAGATAACCCGTGCTTCTGCGTCGAAGTCAAATCCGTCGATGAAGCCGTTAAGATGATCCGCGACTTCCGACGGCCCCTCACAATTGCCAGCTTGCGCGGCTTCCGCATGGAACCGCGAAACTATAAGGGCTATCACGTCTTCGTCCCCTCCGGTACATGGGCACACCAGATGTGCTGGATTGAATACAACGAAGACCTCGGAGCGCTCTACCGTCTTAATTCCTGGGGCGCGGACGCCCACGGTCAGCCGCTCAACGGCGAGGCCCCCGGGGGAGCCTGGAACCTCCTGGACGATATCGAATATGAGTTCAAAAACATGGATGTTGAATGCTTTGCCCTGGTCGAATTCGAGGGCCAGCCGACCGATCCCGATTGGCACCCCATCCGTGACAACGACTGAACGACTGAATGACCACCAAAGCGCTCCAGAAACTCATTCTCAAGCTCTGGAACCGCCTCCCTGTCATGCCGCATTTTATCCTCACGGCATGCATCACCAACTCTGTCCGCCAGCTCAAAAACTTCCCCGAAGACTATATCCTCTTTACGGACGGCGAGTCGCAGATTCGCTACACCTGCAAAGATGGACACGTAACCATCATCCTCAAGACCACCGGTGAGGCTGAAATCTACGTCTCGACCTACGAGTCCAAACTCTACAGCCCCGTCAATCTGAATTGAGGTCCCTATGGCAAAACGCGAGAAGCAGCCAGCAACAGACGAAAACATGTCACTCATCGACTACGCCCGCGAAGAAGACGAAACAGAAGAAGCTGCACAACCAGAAGAAGCAACGCAAAATGACGAGGAGATAGAAGAGGAGGAAGGCGGCGAAGAAGAAGAAACCGGCGAAGATGGAGACCAAGAAGAAAGTTGTCAGTCCGAAGAGTGTCAGACGGCCCTCATCAATTTCATCAAGGAAAACTTCGGCGAGGACCTCAGTCACTACAAAAACGACCTGGAGGCCATTAAGGGACTTCTCAACGCCCGTAAGGCCATCGGTAAACGGGACCAGGACGCCAAAGTCCTCAGCATGATCCGTCAGCGATATGGCGACGAGTTTCTCGAAATGCTCGTCTCCGGCCAGGCGACTGCCGCTATCCAGCAGGCCCAACAGCAACAAGCCCAGAGCAATGAACAAAATGAACAAGACGAAATCGAATGGGACGACCGCTGGCTGGCTATGGTCACACGCGACGATGAGGGCAACCTCGTCCCCGCCCGCGGAGCACCACCCGATATCGTCGATAAAGTCCTCCGCTTCGTCCGACACAGGGAGAATGTCGTCAATGAGTTCGCACGAAACCCACGCCGATTTATTGAGAACATCATTACAGAAAAGCTTTCCAAGAGCATTGATCAACTCATATCAAGAAAGATTGAACAGTCGGTTACAACAGCAGCCGAACAAGTTGCCCTCTCCGAATGGGCACAGGAGAACAGGCACCTGCTGTTCGAAGGGGGCGACCCGACCGCCCCGATGACGCCCCTCGGCATGGAAATCACGGAACTCGCCGATCAGCTCATGGAAGACGGTGTCAAATCACACACCAAGGCCCTCCAGCGCGCCTGGGAAATCGTCATGTCACGCCAGCAGGTCCAACCTAAAAAGGCCAAAGTCCCACGCTTGGCCTCCATGCATACACCCCAGAAGACCCAGAAGACTAAAAAAGTCACCCTTGAAGACCTCATCGACCAAGGCTACAGCCTGGTTGAGGCCTACAAAAAAATGCGCGAACTCTCCGAATGACCCCAGGAGCACCCCTCCCTGATGCGGCCATCCCTAGCGGCTCTGGAGTGCAAGCCTCCAGGATGGCCCTTAACGTCGGGTAGGCGGCTGGGCTGATCAGGGACACCCGCCGTTCTCCACCCTCATCTGCGGCCCCGTGGATCAGCCCGTACCCGACACCTAGCCGCCGGGCGCTGCCTGCAACAGGCCTCTCTGTTACATGGCAATCTCTCGTTCACCAGTCTCTAAAGGAGGGCATCCGATATGTCCGTTATCTCCGGAACACCGCGCATTACCGCGGTTGCCATCAATAAGTATATCCGCAAGCTGAGCGAACCGATCATGGTCAACGCCCGCTTGCTCGGCGTCCTCAAGGCGAAAGGGCGCATCACGTTTAACCACGATAGCTCCGATATCCGATGGCGTGTCCGCTATAAACGCGCCACCCCCACCGCCAGCGTCGGCTATCCGATTAACGTGACTTTCGACCTGCCCAACCGGATCACGACTGCCGTCCTACCCTGGCGGTCATACGTCCTCGGTGAAGCTATCCCGAAACTGGAAAAGCTCATCGGACGTAACGACGACACCGCCTTCCCGCGGCTTGTCGAAAATACCGTCAAATGGATGATGGAGGACTTCCAGTATTACTTCCAGCGGACCCTCTACGCCGACGGCGAAGGAGGCACCTACGATATACACGGGCTGGAATCCTTCTTCGGCTACAGCGGTCCGGTCTCCAGCAGCAAGGTCGGCAACCCTAACGATACCTACGCCGGCCTCTCTACCGCCCTTGGCGGCCTCGGCGGGGCACTGATCTCCGGCTACTACCCCGAAGGCGTCTTCGATCCTGAGTACGCCGCCTGGAGTCCGATCATCGTGGACTGGGATAACTCGGCCTTCGATGTCGGCACATCAGCGACCTGGGGCACCAACTGGCGTCGTGCCGTCCGTTACGGACGCACCTGGCTCCAGGCCCTCCAGGGCGTTGACCCCGATATCATGATCATGCACCCGGAAATGGAACGCGCTGCCCGCGATGCCACCGACGACATCGCCGAACTCCAGGTCACGGCCAAATCCCAGGTCGTCGATCTTGGGATCAAGACCCTCATGTTCGAAGGTCTTGAAATGCTCAGCGACCCGTTCGCACCGGCAAAGGCCGTCTACCTCCTGACGACCGACAAGATGGAACTCATGTCCATGCAGTCCCAGCTCGTCGAACTCCACAAGACGACAGACCCCTACGCCACGGATACCCTCATGCTCGACTTCTTCGGCAACCTCCGTGTCGATAGCCCGGCCTTCTTCGTTAAATTGGCCGACATCTCGTGATTGTAATATGACGATCCCAAAACACCTGACAATAAGGAGACGTTTCTATGCGTTGTGACTACCCGCAACTGCCGTTCCCCCGCGGCACGACCTATTCTCAGGGGGCCTTCACACCGACAGCCACCGACGGACTCCAGATCGAAGGGCAGGTCTACACCGTCTGGGATGACGACTTCGACATGCCCGTTAAACTCCGCGTCGTCCGTAACATGACAGGGTCCACCTTGACCCTCACCGCCGGTAAACTCATCGGCTTCAAGGACGCCAGCGGCACATTCGCCAATCTCGGCAATCACGCCTATTCCTTCGCACTGGCCGCCGACGGCGACCCCGCCAAACCCATCGACGGAGCATACGCTGCAACCGCAACGGCTGCTGCCTACGACCTGTTCTACGTTGTCGAGGAGGGTCCCTGCGTAGTCCTTAAGATTGCTGCATCATCTACACAGGCCATCACGGCAGGCGCTAAGGTCTATGGCGACTCCCAAACCTCTAAGGTCGATGCGACCGTCTCCAGTGGCGCCGCCGTAGGCCGTGCTATGAAAGACGCAGCAAGCACCGCCGACTCGGTTGACGTTTACGTCTTTCCGGGATTCATTGGATGACCGATTCCTCCGGCGTCTTCACCGTCGATCTCTACCGACCACTCCCCGCATTTGCGTCGTTCCACCACGACCGCAATAAATGGCGGGTCCTGATCGGTTCCAATCGCTCCGGTAAGACACTCGCCGCAGCGGTAGAGCTTGCCCGGGCCGTGACCAATCGTGATCCGTATCATAAGTACAGACCAACCAACGGCGTCGCCGTTGTCATCGGACTCGACTACAATCACATTGGCATGCTCTGGCGCAAGCTCTACCTACCCGGCGCTATCAAACTCATCCGCACATCAAACAAATCCTATCGCGCCGTCCGCTTCTACACCGACGAAAACGACGGCCAGGCCCATTGTGACCGCACCGACCTGAACTGCCGCTCGTCCTGGATCGACGCACCGCCCCTCATCCCGCCGGAACAAATCGACCGATGCTCCTGGCACGACCGATCCCAATACATCCCCGCCGTCGTCTGCCTCCTTAACGGCTGGCGCATCATGTTCTTCTCCAGCCGCGGTCAGGTCAAGCAAGGTGAACACTACGACCTCGTCTGGATCGACGAGCAGATCGGTAACAATAGCTTCTACTACGAGGCCGTCCGTGGACTCGTCGATGTCGATAACTTCCGTTCCTACGGCATCTGGTCGGCCACAGGTCAGAAGCAAAATCCCCTCCTCTGGGAACTGACCCAGAAGGCCAAGAACAATAAGGAAGTCAAGGTCTATTTCAACGACATCGCCAATAACCCGTTCATCACCAAAGAGGAACGCGATTTCTTCGCCGCACTCCTCCCCGAAGATGAAAAACGGGTCCGCGTGGACGGCGAAATGGCCATCGAAGCTTGGCGTATCTACAGCGAATTCGATTACGCCAATCACGTCTGCACGCCGTTCATTATCCCCGACAACTGGACTCGCTACCTGGCCATGGACCCCGGCACCCTGCATTGTGCCACCGTCTTCGCCGCCGTTGACCCAACCAATAACCTGTACATCTACGATATCGCCGATGTCCAGGGAGGCGGCGCAGTCGCCTGGGCCAAAATGATGGAGCAGCGCGCCGATTCACGTATGTTCGAGGCGTGGATCATTGATAAGAGGGCGGGGCGCGTTCGCTCCATCAGTAATCAAGAATCCGTTGCCAATCGCTACTTCGCCGCTGCCATGGAACGCGATATCCGCCCCCGTACCATCGGGACACTCGACGGATTCGTCCCCGGCTGCGACGAACCCAGCGTCCGCCGGGAAGTCCTCAAGGAATACCTCTTGTCCAGTGCCGGACTCCACGACGGTCCCAAAATCAAAATCTTTGACTACTGTGGACGACTCATTCACCAGATCAAAACCGCCCAGTATGACGCCAAAAACCCATCCCGTCGCATCAAGGGGCAATTCGACTTCCTTGACGCCCTGGAATACCTCGTAGCCTACAGACCCAAGGCCATCGTCCGTCCGCAACCGTTTGGCAACACAAGCAAGACCATCCACGAGATCATTTATGAGCGCAACCGCATGTTCCGAACAGCACGCCAAGCAGGCGCCCGTGGCATCTCCTTCGGCTGACTACTCCGTCTATCACCCAGGCGATTTTATCCTGGTGACCTTTTCCCCTACCGACGAACCATCGATCCTTGGCATCATCACCCGCGTCGGAGTCGATTCCGTCGAGGCCTATCTCTTCCGTCACGACAGCCCAACAGCCGTCCGTCGCAGCGGCATCTGGTCCATTGACGACCCAAGACTCGACCCAACCTCAGCCCAGAGCTACTTCCGCGGGGCCTTCAAATTGGTCGCCACCAGAGCAGAAAAGATGTCACCTTCGTGCACTTGCAACTGTGAGGAGCTAACACAGAGAATTGCCACACTGGAGGCAAAGCTCGCTTCCCTGGAACGAAAGCTCTTGTCATCAAAAAGACCACAGGAAAGCGCATGACAATAGCCCATTCCCCAACTCAGATAGCCTTTAGGCAAACCACACAGTGGTTGCGTCTAACAAGCAATTAGTGGCTTGTTAGATGGGCAAGCATGTGTGGATGCCGGATGGCAATGGTTGGTCGGGCTGCATTGGAACTTAGCACGTCCTGCTGTGGGTATGGTGACCCGGAGTGATGATCCGATGTATGCACGCCTTTGGATGCATACAACACAGCGACGGTTTGAGATTGACGAGATGCTGGACCTTTTACTTGTGGATGGTGATCTGAGTTCTCGTCGGACCCGGACGTATGGGCGCCCACAGGCGTGCGTTGTTGTTATTTCGATGGTGTTGAGATGCCTGTGTCCAGGATCGACTACCTGGCCGTTGCCGGGGAAACTCCATTGGCGCGTCGCGTTACTGGAGAAGGTCCTTAACCGTCTTGGGCGTGTACCTACCTGGCCTGCTGTTGGCGGCGTCATCGGCTCTCTTTGGCCTGGCCGTTGTGGGATCGCCGCTGTCATCACGACGGTGGCAGATATCACCGGCAGGTTGTTGGAGGGCCGAGCCAATGCAGACGAATCTAATGGGCCGGGGCCTATCCGCGGAGAGGAAGAACGAAAGAAAACCGCTTCTGGGAGTCCGCGCCGATCACAGAACGACCCCTCAGTTGACGATCTTACCTTTTTTCCGGGGCTAAGCGCTAATACCAACATCCTTGGGAGACTCCTGTGCGCATGACATCTGCGCACGATAGGCCTTACGATAGGAATTATATACCACGGTCATTTTTTAGTCAAGGTCCGGTTGGATGAAGACGTGGTTAGCTGATTTAACGGCGTTATGGCGGCGGCGGATAGCGGCGGCGATACGGGCGAAGGAGGATCAGTTTGGTTCGGCGGCCCGTGAGATGTGGCGTTATTTAACGGCGACGTATGAGGATTTGTATGTTGTGGGGGCGGAGACGGGGGATATTGCTGTGTATGGGGGTGGTCCCTATTATCGTCCCCGGATCAACAAGTTTCAGGAGTTTGTTGATCTCTACATGCCGTTTGTCTTAGGGCGGAATCCTGTTCGTCGTGTTTCTCTTCGTCGTCCGGTTTTTAACGAGGAGGTTATGAGCAGTGCCATGATTGGCATGGGGATGCCGGTTTCCTATGCCCGTCATGATCGGACGGCGCGTGCCTTGTATGAGACGGCGGCGCGGCTTTTGGAGTGGTGGTTGCAGTATTGTGCGGACGAGTATGACATTTTGCGGGAGGCCCGTCTTGCCGTGACGGAGGCCTTGGTTAAGGGTCGCGGGTTGCTTTGGCATGGCTTGATCAGTACGGCGAGTGGGTTGATGCCTGCCTCGTTTTATGAGAGTGTGGACAATCTCTTTATTGATCCGGCGGCGGTAACGTTACGGGATGCGGGGTACATTATTCGTCGTCGTCGCATGTCGTCCTGGTTGGCGGCGGAGACATTGGGGATTGATGAGAATAAGCTTTTGCAGTATGCCCGTGCGAGTCTGGTTGAGCGGGAGGCTGGTTCGGCTGGTGGGATTGACGAGCGTGACACCGATTCGCAGGTTGTGGAGTATTACGAGGTCTATTCGCGGATCGGGAGTGGTGTGGCGATGGCGGAATCGGACAGCGAGTTAAGGGACTGGCGGGAGGCCCTGGAGTCGCTGGGTCCGTATCAGTTTTATGCCATTGCCAGCGGCGGCGAGCATCCCTTGAATGTTGATCCCGAGCGGATTACGACCGAGTCTGAGTTACGGGCGGCGGTCGAATGGCCGGTAATGACTTTTGGGGATACGATTCATCCCTGGCCGGTTTCGATTTTGGACTTTTATCCCAGCACAACGAATCCCTGGGCGCGGAGTCCTTTGGAACCGGGTCTGCCGATGCAGGTCTTTCTGGATCATCTTTACGGCTATGTCATGTCGCAGGTCCGGCGTTCGACCCGTACAATCGTTGTTGTTCCGGACCATGTGGACGGTCGTTTTGTGGACGCCTTACGGAATCAGGATGCCGACTATGAGGTTGTTCCGATTACGAGTCAGCAGATTGGGGAATTGTCATCGAGTCTCTACCAGATTGTGGAGTTTCCGGCGATCCGTTCCGACCTGATTACGGTCATTCAGGATGTTGAACGTGTTTTCAACAAAGCTGTGGGACTGGACGAGGTACTTTACGGAGCCACGCCCGACAAGCAGATCAGGAGTGCCGCGGAGGCGCAAATTAGATACACGCAAGCGTCCAACCGGGCGATGGCAATGGCGGAGACCGTCGAGAAATGGATGTCGAGTGTGGCATCCAAAGACGGGATTCTCTCGCGACTTTACGTCCCGTTCTCGCAGATGGCGACGTTCTTTATGGAGCCGATCTTGGCAGGACCCGACGGGGAACCGGTCCCTGGCGGGCCGCTCACCGGCGTTTGGTCCACGGCGGTAACGGCTACGGACGCCTTTGAGGCCGGATCAGACTTCTGGTTCACGATTGAAAGCGGCAGTGGCATGCGAAAAGACAAGGCCCAGGAGATCAGCACGGCCCAGTTTATTGCTCAGACTCTGCTGCCGGTTGCCATGCAGGCTGCCGGTAAGACGGGCAACTTTGAGATGTTCAACCGCATCCTGGAACGACTCAGCAATGCGATGGACGCCGATCTGGGCCTCTTCCGAATGGAGCCTCAGCCGGTCGGTCCGCCCTCAGCGGGTGGTCCGCCGTCTGGTCCGGGTGGACCGTCGGAATCGCCGCAGCCGCCCATACCGCCCATGAGGTGATGCTATGAGTCAGGAACGGGAACGACTAGAGGAACTGATCCTCTCGATTGAGTCCCTTTTGGCGGAGGCTTCTGACCTATCCATGGAACTGTTGCACCTTGATCAGAGCGAGGAGATACGTGATCTGGCTTTGCTGATTGGCGACGCCGTCGCCCAATTGGACGTTGTGATGGACGAGTATTCGATTGCCCCAGAAGAGAAGTAACGAGGTGACGCATGGCTTCCAAAGGTGGAAAGAAATGGATTCAGAAGGCGATCAAGAACCCTGGCGCACTGACAGAGAAAGCGGAACGCAAAGGGATGACGATTGATCAGCTCTGTTATCGTAAGAATCTGGATACACGGACCAAGCGGCAGTGCAACTTAGGCCGGACTCTGCAGGAGTTTGTCCGTCGTCGTAAGAAGGGAGACTGACGAATGGCGAAATACGATACTCGCCACCTGCGAAACGAAAAATACTGTGTCGGGATTGTGACCGATTCTCTGCCCGACCGGTGGAATACCATGCATCGCGACTCGGACGCCGAGCGATTGGCCGCCATTGCCCGCCGTCATGGCGTTAATCCCGAAGCGGCCCACTACTATCCCCAGCTGGCCAGTTTCCCTGGCGACCCAGAGGCATTTGTGACGAGTCGTAGTGAAATCAAGCGGGTCCTTGAAAAACGTGGCTGGGCCGCTAATGGCTTCGTGGAATACGAACCCCAAGGGTTCTCGTCGCGGCAAAAGAAGCCCTATCGGGTGGCCGACGACCTTGTTGAACGCTATGTCCAGGAGAGCCTTCCGCCGGAGGAGCTGGCCGCCAAGAAACCGGACGATGTGGCCGAGATGCGTGATAAAATCCGTACCAAGCTCAGCGGGACACAGGACGAGTGATGTACACGACGTTTTCCGATATCATTGATTACGTCTCGCGGGTCATCTTCAGTTATGGGGCCAGCCACGGCGTCTCGGCCAGCCGAGACCAGATACGGACGGCCATTCGCTCGGCCTACAACGAACTCCCCGTCCGCTATCAGTGGCGTCGCTACACGACCCTGACCCGTCTCTCTTTTGCGGCCTCGCAGACCTACACGGCGAACTACGATGCCGACGAGGGGACCCTGACTCTGGATGGCGGGACATGGCCGGATTGGGCGGAGAATTGCAGTGTCAGCGTCGGCGGGTACCGCGGCTGTGTCGGCAGTGTGAGTGACGAGACGGCAACACTCAGCGTCAAGCCAGACAGTACCGTAGCTTCCGGCAGTCAGACGGTCATCCTCTACAACGACGCATGCCAACTGCCTGCCGACTATCTCCTCCCTGTCGCTGCCTTTCTTGTCCGTCCCCAATATGAACTGCGGCAGGTCAATACGGCAACCGCCTGTCGCCTGTCCTACAATCGGACGGGGGCCTCGATCCCGCATTCTTTTGGCCTGGAGAACATCGGCGGCGAGAACTGGTTGCGGCTCTATCCCGCACCCTCTTCGGCCTGTGATGTGGACCTGATCTATCGCCGTCGTCCTACCGAACTGGTCCACAGTGGCCGTGACGATATCAACAGTGATGGTACGATTACCGTCAGTACTACGACGGTGACTGGGGTTGGGACGAGCTTCCGCAGCGACATGGTCGGTTGCGTCTTGCGGATTGGAACGCCGACGATGTGGCCGACCGACAGGGACGGATTGAATCCCTTCCTGGAAGAAAAACTCATTTCATCTGTCAAATCAACATCATCCCTGACGATTGACAGTGAATGCGAAGGGACGTACAGCGGCGTCATGTACTGCGTGACAAGCCTGCTCGACGTTGATCCGCACATGTACGAACTCCTGGCGGCAATGGCCGTTCAGAAGCTGGCCCAGATGATGAACGTCAATGTTCCGATTGATGTTGACGGTATTCTGCGGTCGGCGATTGCCGCCGATGCTGCGATGAGCGGTGTCACGCCGATCAGCGGCGGCCCGCAACTCTTCTTCTCTGGTCGTATCAATTATACCTGACGTGAGTGAAACAGATGGCTTATTCCCAGCGAACGGACCTGGAAGCGATCTACGGGGCGCGGAATGTGGAACGCTGGGCCGATCTCGACTCCAGCGGCAACCTGGAGGATATTGCAGCCAGGATCACCTATGCCATTAGTGTGGCCGATGCCGAGATCGATAGTGTTCTGTCTGGATCTCCGATCAAGACGCCTCTTGACAAAGTCCCGACGCTCTTGAAGATCATCTCGGCGACACTGGCGGGTGTATTCCTGTACGAGTCTCGCGGGGCTGAGGGGATTACCACCGATAGCGGCGTTATTGTTCATCCCTACTACTTCAAGCGAAAGTGGGCGCAGGATGTCCTGACAGAAATCCGCGATGGGCGTCGTCGAGTCCCTGGAATTATCTGATCTTATGATCATCGCTGAAACCAATCCCTACACCTACTGTCACAATTGGCTTTGGAGTGCCCTGGAGAACGAAGATACATTCTGCGCCCTTGTCCCAGAACGGAATCGCGTCAAGGTCTGCAGTTTTTACAACCCAGATGTGGCTCGGACATTTGCTGAGGGCGACAGTCCCAACGTCATGATTGCCCTGAGGTCAATCAAGCATGACCTGGACTACGCTACTAATACAACGATCCTGGTCCTGAGCTACGCTATCAATATCCTTACGGCTGGAATGGACGCGGGCGAGATTGAGGATATCATGTGGGCGATTCTCAAGGGTATTGTTAAAGCCCGCTCCGAACTTGTCAACGATGTCTTTCTCCACGATGCCCGTTTTGACGATACGGAACTGGAATACGTTGTTAAAGGGCGAACGAAGATTGTCACAGCCTGTGTTGTGAGTCTCTACGTCCATATTGATAATCAGGAACTCCTGGAATAATCGTGAAAAAGTGGAATGAGCGATGGCGGTACTGAGCGGTATCAAGACGGCGGTTGACGGGATTCCGAGTGTGGCCCTCTGGCGGGTCACATTCAATGCCAATCCGGCTCCGCTTCTCACGGCGGGGAGCCTGGAGGCTCTTGTCCAGCAGTGCGGGATTGAGGACTGGGAAGGTGATATCATTTATCTTGGCTATACGGCGAGCTACGTTCCCGGCGACGAGCTGGCGTTTGTAGGGTCGATTGACGGGAGTAAAGGGGTTACCGGTGATGCCCTGGTTCAACGGGTCGTGATCGCCGCAGACTATCAGACGAACCGCTATTTTACAACCGAACTCCGGATTGTTGGGAACGGGGCACTTACGTTTGGGACGGCGAGCGCAACCGATACGACGATGCCGACGCCGGTCTGTCCTGCCGGTAAGAAGGTTGTGATCGACTCGACGGAACTGAGTGGGATCATCGGATGGCGATTGTCCCTTGAACGCGAAATGCTGCCGTACGTCAGCAACGATACGTCCGGCGTCGTCAAGAATGTCGTGGGGGCCTTCTCGGCGACGCTCATTCTGGACGCAGTTCTGAGCGATGCCAGCATTCCCAGTCTGGATACGAATCATGACTTTAAGCTCTACGTCAGCGATACAGCCTACTGGCAGGTCGATTCGATGCGGCTGACCGGAATTGAGGATTATGGCGTCGATCTGATTCGTGCTGGCCAGCGGCGTGAGCCGCCTGCCTATCGGATGACCTTCACCCATAGTGCAGCATCGGACAAGTACATTAAAGACCCGTCCGCTCAGGTCTGGCCGCCCGCAGTATGAACGAAGACGATATTATTGCCTATTTGATGAGCGTGGCAGGATGGCAGCCGACGCCGCCGCCACCCATCGGCGATGATGGCGGCCTGTCGAATACTGACGTTCCCCAATCGGAACGCGATTCTCAGGAGGAGATCGTACGTCAGCTCCGCGACATTGAGGAACGTCTGCGGAAGCTGGAGCGACAGTTAGGGGCGATTTGCCGATGGCTGAGCCTGAGGAACGATCTGCGGCGGACAGGCAGGATACAGTGGATGCGAATCCCAGGGCTGTCCAGTCCGACAGGTCGATGGATTGGACACACGGGTGGTGAGTGACATTCTGTGGTCATGGATGCGTGCTATGCTGAAAGCTAGGCATAACGCGGCTGAGTTAGGATGTATCTATAACGTGACGCCAGGTGATGCTCAGATCAAGATTGAGCGTACGCATGGTGAGTTAGCTACCATTTCGGCAGGGACTGTTGTAGTTTCCACGAACGTATCGAACCTCGAATTACTGGGGGCATAAGCATGGCTGTAGTATCTGGAACCAAATTAGCTGTATCTGGGATGCCTACCGTGGCACGGTGGGAGGTTACCGCACTCAAGGAGACAGTGCCAGTGGTGACATCGGGTACGCAACGGGGCATCCTGCGTGCTTGCGGCTTCACTGACTGGACTGGTCGAATTGATTGCCTTGGATGGCCGAGTAAGACACCGGGCACCAAGTTTACGTTCACTGGTTCGATCGATGGAACTAACGGTGCCACTGGTGATGCGTACGTAGAGGAAGTCCAGGTAATCGGAGACTACGAGTCAAACTCTCCGATTATGACGGTGTATCAGCTTACTGGTGATGGTGAACTGACCTTCGGAGCGGCGGCTGCTACTGATGCATCGTTACCAACGGTTGTGTGTACCGCTGCTACAGCTGTGACCGGGGTAACTGGAGATGTAGCCGCATGGGTGGGAATTGTCCGTTGTAGAGGGATTCCTTACGCATCAAGCCAGACGGCAGGTGCACGCAAGAGGGAACCGGGTGCGATAGAGGCCCTCGCGGTTATTGACCTGTATCTGGGTAGCACAGTACCAGATGTGGGAGATACCACCGACATTGTGCTAGGTGGAACCGAAGGGGTGTCGATCACTGGGGCTGTGGTTACACGAGTGGAAGAGTATGGACCGGACACTACTGTGATTATCAATGGGCAAGAGTTATCGCGTTTTAGGGTTCACTACGAGCATAGCGCTAGCAGTACTAGCAATCAAGTGAAGATCGGTGGAGTTACGATATGGCCACCTAGTGGTAGCTGAGGCTCATGAGTGTAACGTGATAGGAGTAACGTGATGGCGGAGTCGTACGAGGAATACATCCTACGGCTAATTGAGCAAGCCCGTAAGGTACAGGAGCGGCTAGCGTCAAATCTTGGCCCATTGCAGGCGCCAGACGTACAGCCGGTAGAGTATGCAAGTGACAAGCAGGATGTTCCAGCGGAGCGTGAGACGCCAAGTGTAGAGACTAAGGATGCGGAGACTGATGAATCTCCATCGGCGCGTCCGGTAGAAGTACAGATGGTCGAAGACGAGAGTGGTTCGATCGTCGGCAGTGTTTCAGCGCCACGGCTTCCTAACGTAGAACCACCTGATCGGCGTAGTGTGCCAGACACGAAAGGCACGTTGCCAGCGGCAAGTCAGACCAAGGACTCTGAGAACGCACTGCCAGAACGACGAGATACCCCAAGTCCTGGTGTTGTAGAGCCAAAGCCTAGCTATGTGCCCACTCCAGGTATTCCGACTCCGACACGTAGCTATATTTCGGACGACAATGCTGTGCCTATAACCACTACAGTGCCATACCAGCCGATGGCAGTGGAAGTGAGTGCTGCTGAGGCGAGGCAATTGGAGGCCGAACGTGGTGATGCAGTGGACGTTGGCGATTCCGGACGGTGGGAACGGGGTACCGTTACCATCGACGAGAATGGACTGGTGCGGCGCCTGCCTACCAGGCGTAGGATTCCAGATGACGAACGGACGCTGCAAGGTAGGGGTGAATGGGAGACGTATGACGGTGGTGTGCTGGAAGTAGGGCGTCCGGTCGATTATGGAGATGGTGGTGCGAATGTGGCGCGTAGGCCGGTTGATAGGATGGACCAGTCTGCTGCTGGGAAGGTGGACAAGATATCTAGTGAGCTACAAAGACTCAAGGATGGAGTGCTGAAACTGGAGAGAGAGTTAAATGCGTTACGTGACGTGAAGAATGAGGTTGAGCGTATAAAGAACGCCCTTAACCAGTTTAGTGCGATAGGAGAGTGAAATGCCAGACCCCGTGCCAGCCTATGAGGAATTAGCAGGATCGCCTGTAGTGTCGTCACGCATGTCTGACGTTGGCATGATAACTACCATTACACGAAAGGTAAAGTGTGCCTGGAGCGATAGGGTTAACTTAGCTAGGTATTTCTCTAGCAATCCATTTGACTTTGGTGGTGAGAAGTACGCGTGCAATGGTCTGGAGATTGAACCGTTCAACGAGCGTGGCGAGTACTGTGCGCCAACGGGGAGTGGTAGCGATGCGACGTACACGTACGCTATCGTCACAGCGATATACGGATCACGGATCAATGATTACAGCAGTGCTGAGAATTGGTTTTCATGGACGGAGGACGTGGAGACCGAGACGCTTGTCATAGACCGCATGGTGGGAGATACGGTTCAGATTGGCGTATCTGACGTTGTGCCACCAGACTACAATGCCCGTATGCGAATCTACATTCCATTGTTGAGATACACACTATCTGCAAAGAGGTTGGGAGCACTGCCAGCAGCGTGTTTAACAATGCTTGGATGTGTTAATAAATCCAATGTGCGTCTTGGTAGTCTAGGATGGTGGGCTCCAGGTAGCGTCTTGTACTCCGACTTCAGGTACCGATGGACGCACTTTCCTGGTGGTGTTCAGCCCTTGAACTATTCGTGTACGATGTACGTTAACCCATTGGGTTGGCAGACTGGATTTAACTTAAAAAAGGGAAAGTCGCTGATACATGCTAGGCGTTCTGACTTTGTTCCGATCTATCCGTATCCAACTGCCGACCTTAATCTGGTGTTCTCGTAATGTACTATCGTGAGCTCAACGCTGCAATCGATAAGAAGGTTCCTGTGTCCGAGTGGAATCGGCACGTTGAGGCTTTACGTCGGTTAGACCTATTAGCACACGGACTGGATAGCAGGGAATGGTACAGTAAACGAAATGAAGATGATGCCTATACCAGGTTATGGTTAGGCATAACGTCTGGCAGTCCAGCGTGCAACCCACCATATCCAGAGAAAGAGACATGGAATAACTCTGGATGCAAGATTTTCTACCCGGTAACTCTTTTCTCTCCGTGCTGGAAGCCAAATGCTGGAGAGACAGACCTTCCTGTCGTACAGGAAAAAGACGACTGGCGTCTGCAAGAGATCAAAGGTTTAGAGCTTCAGAGCCTATTCTACGGCAATTTCTTTGCGGCTCCCTTGTACTGGGAAGACGCTGCTTACATTGATGAAGGAACATGGGTACCGGTTCTTGAGCAGAACGGCAAGTACTTCATCATCAACATTGGTGAGGGAAAACCGGAGTCTAGCTCGTCGATCAGTGAGCCATCGATAAGCGAACCATCGATCAGTAGTAGTGCCCCGCCATCGATAAGTAGTAGCGCTCCACCATCCATTAGTAGCAGTGCTCCTCCGTCACTTCCGTCGCTCAGTAGCATGAGCGGACCACCATCGATCAGTAGTGTGTCGGAGCCATCAAAGTCAGAAAGTGAGGTATCTGTAAGTGAATCGTCAGTAAGTGAATCATCTGAAAGTGTACCGTCAGAAAGCGTACCATCTGAAAGTGTACCATCCGAGAGTGAATCGTCAGTCAGTGAGTCGTCAGTCAGTGAATCATCAGTCAGTGAATCTGCGGTTAGTGAATCATCTGTAAGCGAGTCATCCGTAAGTGAGTCATCAGTAAGTGAATCATCTGAAAGTGTACCATCCGAGAGTGAATCGTCAGTCAGTGAGTCTTCAGTCAGTGAATCATCGATAAGCGAGTCCTCCGTTAGTGAGTCGTCAATCAGCGAGTCGTCACTAAGTGAATCATCCGAAAGTGAATCATCAGAAAGTGAATCATCAGAAAGTGAGTCATCAGTCAGTGAGTCATTGGTAAGTGAGTCATCAGTAAGTGAGATATCGGAGAGCGGTATCTCAGAAAGTGGGGTATCTGAATCCGTTAGCTGGCCATCAATCAGTGCTGGCAGCGATAAGTCATCTGCTATCGTACCAGTTAGTTTTACCAAGACTGGTTACGCGGCACTATTCATTCACGAGATGCCAGAGGTACGCTTCGATGACATACTTGTGGCTAATATTAAGCAGCGTGAATCACGGGTCAATATCGATCCGCGATTTATTGAGGTATGTGCTCCCGGTACAATAGAGGTAGTTAGCTTAGTGTGTGATAAGCCAGTAGTGGCAGGAGCGAGAGTGGATGGACCAGAGGTGGTGATTACGTTCGACAAGAAAAACTCCCGCAATGATGTACGTGTCACGATGCGGCTAAGTGGCATCAGACGTGGCTTTGTTGGTAAGCGATTCCCGGCCAGAACGGAACGGCAATTCATAGCTAACGAGCGGTTCATCAATTCCGCGTATCCAGCAGACGAGCAGGCGGAATAGAATGTCGCAGATATCATCGTCACATCCATCATATGGATCGGCAAAGTCATCATCGATTGGCTTATCACACACTATTCTACCTCTCTCGCTCCTGCCACTACGCCAAGTGAGCTTATGGTGTGTATGTTACTGGATGTGGGAGCCAGAGAACAGAATATGGATATTCCTACAAGGTTGTACTCCGTCGTCCTATCCACCAGACATATCACCGGAAGAGATTGTGTGTCCTCCAAACTGTGATGTACCATCGTGGGAAGTAGGCAATTGGCCGTGGGGGCAACCGGATACCACGGTGTGCTATTGGGATTGGGAAGAACCACCATTTAAGACATGAATGAGCATGCCTTCGTTGATATGAAACGCGGTGGAATGGTGTGCACCAAGTGCGGGGTACGCATAGGAATACCACCTGGTGAAACGCTAGACATATCACGATTGCCAGAATGTACAGGAGATAAGCCAACTGGTAAGTGGCCACACTATCTGATTGATACTGACCTATGGGCTAAGGCAGATTTCAAGAGACGTTCTACAGAGGATATTTTACGTATCTGCAAGATATGTGAAACGTGTGATAAGTACGATGGGCATGCATGTACGCTAATTGGCAAGGGGCTTGCCGGTAAAGCACTGTTGGGACAAAAAATGGTAATGGCTACTGAGGGATGTCCACTTGGCAAGTGGAAGGCCACAGTAACCGTGCGTGGCATGGCATGGAATCCAAATCGCAAACCATCGATGGTTCAGAAAATAAGGCACTACGCATTAGCCATAGTGCGGTGGCTAGGACGTGGTCGTCCCGTGAGGTCACGTGTAGAGGTAGAGATTATCTGGCGCATCTGCACGAAGTGCAGTTACTTCGACAACGGCAAGTGCAGGCAATGCGGATGTAGGTTATCAGATGAATTGAAGCCTTTGTCG
>Ga0209204_1001676_pt1 | contig 20007 bp, 19 predicted proteins | sample AD_JPNMR2_MetaG_FD_184425 | JGI IMG/M metagenome (GOLD analysis project Ga0209204, IMG submission 184425) | Active sludge microbial communities of municipal wastewater-treating anaerobic digesters from Japan - AD_JPNMR2_MetaG (SPAdes) (version 2) | ecosystem: Engineered > Bioreactor > Anaerobic...
CCAGCGAAGGTCCATCAGTATATTCTACTGCCAGACGTTGACTTTCATTGAGTTCATTTAAAAAATCAAAATTTGTATCTTTCTCTCTTTCAATCATTTAAAAATTTATATTATGCTGTTTTGGAAGAACAAAAATTACATTAACTTATTGCAAAGTTAATAAACTTACCCCACTTTTAAATGTAGAAGGAATAGTTTTTCGTAAATTTTGAAGAGTTAATTTCTTATTATGACTGAGATATAATAATTTTACAACTTGAATTTTTATAAAGTTGGAATACTTATAATAATTTTTTTATTACTTTTGATATAAAGAGTTTGAAATAATCAAATTTAAAGGCAAAAGACGATAGGATGAAAAAATTAGTACGTTTGATTTTCAAATATTTTGGCTGGCAAATGATATATCCTTTGCCTGAGCCACAAAAGAGCGTAATTTGCCTGGCACCTCATACTTCTAATTGGGATTTTGTAATTGGTGAACTGTCTTATTGGTCCATCGGGCAAAAAGCTTCTTTTCTTATCAAAAAATCATGGTTCATTTTTCCATTGAATTTCTTTTTCAAATCGTTAGGTGGCATTCCTATTGACCGTTCAAAACACAATTCGCTTACTCAACAAATGATCGATAAATTTCAGAAACTTGACAGTTTCCATTTGGTCATTACTCCCGAAGGAACTCGAGGTTGTGTAACAGCATGGAAAAAAGGTTTTTATTATATTGCTTTGGGAGCAAATGTCCCCATTCAGTTGTCTTATATTGATTATAAAAAGAAGGAATTGGGTATTACTAAAATTTTTTATCCAACAGGAAATATTGATGCTGATTTTCAAGAAATTCAGAATTTTTATGAAAGTGTTCAGCCAAAATATCCTGAGAAATACAACAGAAAAATTTTTTAATCATTTGTTTATGAAAGTTACTTTAATACAAGATGAAATTTTTTGGGCAGACAAAACAACTAATTTACGAAAAGTTGGTCAACAATTGGAATTTCTCTCAGGAAAAACAGATTTGGTTATTTTGCCTGAAATGTTTTCAACCGGCTTTTGTACCGATCAACTAAATTTAGCCGAAACAATGGAAGGCGAAACAATACAGATGCTTCGCTCTTATGCTTTAAAATACCAATTAGCCATCACTGGAAGTTTTATTGCTACAGAAAATGGTAAATTTTATAATCGAGCCTTTTTTATTTTTCCTACCGGTGAAATGGTAACAGCCGATAAACGACATTTGTTTCAAGCGGGAGGCGAAAATAAATTTTTTACTAAAGGGAATAAACGTCTTCAGGTAAGCTATTATGGTTTTAACATTTGTGTGTTGGTTTGTTACGATGTTCGTTTTCCTGTTTGGTCACGAAATGTGAACAATGAATATGATTTATTGATTTATGTGGCCAACTTTCCCTTGAAGCGAATCAATGATTGGGACGTATTATTACAAGCTCGTGCTATTGAAAATCAAACTTATGTAGCGGGGGTAAACAGAATTGGTACTGATGGTCTTGGAATTGAATACAATGGGCATTCAGCTTTACTCGATTTTAAAGGACGCCCTCTTCTTGCTTTTCCTGAAAATGAATTTTCTATTCAAACAACCGAACTGGATAAAGCTCCTTTAATTTCTTATAGAGAAAGATTTCCCGTGTGGAAAGATGCAGATATTTTTGAAATAAAAAAATAAATCCTTTAATTGTAAAAAGAATTTTGGTTTTTCATCCTTTGTTCTGTTGGATTTGTAATCTGATATTTTATTTATTGTGAAAATCAAACCTCATAAATTATTGAAAATTGCAAATTCTTTCCAATAGAAATTTTTCTCCGTCCCACTTTATATTTTCTCAATATAGCTTATTGAAAATGAATGGTTTATCACACGAAGGGACATCGAGATTTTTTCATTTCGTATGCTGTACCTCAAAATGTGGGTTTGGGAAATTTTCGGGGCTACAAAAAAATCGGTGCTACGAACCTTTTTTGATATACATTACAGGTAATAATTCTGAACGGCGTTGCTAATTACATTCAGAGAAAAGAAAAATGACCTGATAAATAAGGTAATAAGGTTGTAAGCTATAGGGAACATTCCTTATTATGAAGGTTAAAGGTTTTTGATAAGGTTTTTTTATGACAAATATTGGTTTAGCAAAACGTTTGATTTTATCAGCGGTTAAAATCAAGAAATTTTATTTTTATTCGACGTAGTCTGGAGACTACGCCGAACAAGGGATATAAATAGTAGAGCCGTTGCATGCAACGGCTCTACTAAAGAATCAGAACTCAATAGATGTTTCCTGAAATGTCTCTACTCGAAACTATATAAATTTTTTTTGAAACAAAATGTATTACAATCTTACTTCGATTCCTTTTTGTTTTAAATAAGCTTTAAGAGCAGGAATTTCTATTTCTTTATAGTGAAAAATACTGGCTGCCAATGCCGCATCAGCTTTCCCTTCTTTAAAAACTTCTACAAAATGTTCCATCGTACCTGCTCCACCACTGGCAATGACGGGGACATTGACACTTTCTGAAACCGCTCTGGTAATATCAATAGCAAAACCATTTTTGGTCCCATCGTGATCCATAGAAGTCAGTAAAATTTCTCCTGCACCCAGATCGACAGCTTTCTTTGCCCATTCTATAGTTTTGATGTCAGTTGGAACTCTGCCTCCATTCAAAAAAACATACCATTCTCCATTGATAAATTTTGTATCAATGGCTAAAACTATACATTGACTGCCAAAATTTTTTGCCAGCTCGGTAATAAGTTCCGGATGCAAAACCGCTGCTGTATTTATTGAGATTTTATCGGCTCCACAAGCCATTAAAAATGAAACATCATAAATACTTGAAATGCCTCCTCCTACAGTAAAAGGTATATTGATTTCTTTAGCAATCCGTGTTACCAACTCTGATAATGTTTTCCTTTTTTCGTTAGTAGCAGTAATATCCAAAAAAACCAGTTCATCAGCTCCCATTTGTGCATAATAAGCTCCTAATTCTACAGGGTCACCTACGTTTTTAATGTTTTCGAAATTTATTCCTTTTACCGTTTTTCCATCTTTTACATCCAGACAAGGAATGATTCGTTTAGCTAACATATTGATAGACAATTATATTTTAATTTATTCTAAATGTTGATTTTCCTATAAATTGAGGAGGTAAAATTAATAAATTTGACCCAAATAATGTTGATCAATTATTTTCCACCACAAAAATTTTTTCTGGATATTTGATTTCAGAAAGCAATAATCCTTTGGCTGGTACAGACATTCCTGCTTTGCAACGATTTTTTGCTTCAATGATTTCTTTAAATTGTTCAATATTAATCTTTTTAAATCCAATTTCAAACAAAGTCCCTACAATGCTTCGTACCATATTTCTGAGGAAACGATTGGCTTCTACTATAAAAATCCATTCCTCATCTTGTTGCTGCCATTCTGCTTGATAAATAGTACAATAATTAGTTTTTACATGGGTGTGCAACTTACTGAAACTTGTAAAATCATTATATTTTTTCAAGAGTTGAGCTGCTTCATTCATCAATTGAAAGTCGATTTTTTTATTTATTAGTAAAGTTATATCTGTTTTGAAAACATTTTTTTGAGTAACTACGTGATATTCATATTTTCTGGTGATAGCATCAAAACGTGCATGGGCTGTTGGTTTTACTTCAATGAGCTTGAAGACGGCAATATCTTTTGGCAAAACACAATTTAAATGAGATAGAAAACTTTGTTCATTTATGGTTCCTTCATAGTCAAAATGAGCTACCATCGATTTTGCATGTACGCCTGTATCTGTCCTTCCAGCACCAACAAGATTTATTTTGCTACGCAATATCATATTCATAGCGTTTGTCAAAACTTCTTGCACGGAAATACCGTTTGGTTGTTGTTGCCAACCGTGATAGGCTGTGCCTTTAAAAGCTATGTAAATAAAATAGCGTTTCACAATCAGAGATAATCTTTGAATAATTAAAAATCTATTTTGGCGATTTTCTAAAAGAAAGGTTATAACGTTAGTAATATTTTTATTTTAACTTAATAAAATGCTGATTTTTAAGTGAATAATTTTTCAATTTTATCAGCATAATATTTTTCAATAACGTTTCTCTTTATTTTCAGATTAGGAGATAAAAATCCATTTTGAGGTGTCCATTCATCTGGTACTAATTGAAAACGTTTTATTTGTTCAAAATCACCAAAATGAACATTGTATTTTTGAATCTCTTTTTGAAAACGTTTTATCACTTCAGGATGTTCAACCATTTCTGCATCGCTTGTATAGGGGATTTTATGTTTTTCACACCAGCTTCTTAAAAAGACAAAATCAGGAGAAATTAAAGCAGCCGCAAATTTTTTATTTTCTCCTACCACAATCATGTTTTCAATAAAAGGCGATTCGGTAAATTTTGTTTCCATAATTTCAGGATTGATGTATTTGCCATTCGAAGTTTTGAAAAGGCTTTTTAATCTTCCTGTAATAATCAGTTGACCTTCTGGCGTAAATTTTCCTGTGTCTCCTGTATGAAACCAACCATCCTTGTCTATTACTTGAGCTGTTAGTTCTGGATCTTTGTAATAACCTACCATTACATTGTGACCCCGACAAAGAATTTCGTTTTGTTCTCCAATTTTGACTTCTACTCCAGGAATGGGCAAGCCTACGGTTCCAAATTTTCTTCCATTTTTTACTTTTTGATGGACCGCAATAACAGGGGAAGTTTCAGTCAAACCATATCCTTCGAAAACCGGCATTCCAATAGCAGAAAAGAAAGATGCCAGTTGTGGACGTAACGAAGAACCACCAGAAACAATAATATCAAAATCGCCTCCAATATTTTCTCTCCATTTTGAATAAACTAATTTGTCGGCAATTTTAAGTTTAAAACGTTTCCACCACCCATTTTCTATTTGATAGCTATTGGCAAGATTTAAAGCCCAATAATAAATCACTTTGCTGAAATAAGGCAATTTTTTCCCAGCAAGATATATTTTATCATACATTTTTTCCAGAACGCGAGGAACAGTAGCCATTATCTGTGGATTCACTTCCTTAATGTTTTCCGCTATAGTTCCAAGATTTTCAGCATAATATATCGATAACCCTATATATTGGTATAAATATACCAGCATTCTTTCGTAAGCATGACATAATGGTAAGAAACTTAAAGCAATTCTATCGCGAGGTGAAGGAATATCATAAAGATGCAAAACCTGCTGAACAATATTATTATGTGACAGCATTACTCCCTTTGGAACACCTGTCGTACCCGAAGTATATACAATTGTGGCTACATCAGAAGAATGAATGTTGTTTTTTAATTCAGTGAGTTTTTCTGGTTGTGGATTTTCTTTTCCTAATTCAATCAACTGGTCCAGATAAGGAAGATTAACACCTTGATCTACAAAAGTATAAATGTACTGTAGTGTTTTAATTTGCGGGAAAATAGGCATCAGTTTGTTTCGCAGTTCTTTTCCTTCCACAAAAATCATTTTTATTTCAGCATGATTCAGAATGTAGAGATAATCATCCTGGCTAATAGTAGGGTAAATAGGAACAGAAAGAGCCCCAATTTGCATAGTGGCAAAATCAATCATATTCCATTCTGGTCGATTATTGCTAATAATACAAACTTTATCACCTGGCTGAATACCAAGTTTTAGCATTCCATAGCTAATATTGTTAGTAGTTTCTACATATTCCTGAATGCTGAATTTTTTCCATTCTCCATTTCGTTTGCAAGCCAAAGCTGCTTCTTGTTGAGGATATTTTTCCAGATAACGATCCAGAATATCAAATAAACGAGTTGTTTCCATGATATTGGTAATTTATTGAAAAACGATGGTTCTGTTTTTATAAGTAAGAATTTTTCTTTCAATATGTTTTTCCACTGCTCGAGAGAGTACGATTTTTTCAAGATCTCTTCCTTTCCTGATCAAGTCGTCCACAGAATCTTTGTGAGAAACGCGAGCAACATCCTGTTCAATGATCGGACCCGCATCAAGTTCCTGCGTAACGTAATGACTGGTAGCTCCAATTATTTTTACCCCTCGCTCATAGGCAGCATGATACGGTTTTGCACCGGCAAAAGCAGGCAAAAAAGAATGATGAATGTTGATGATTTTGTTGGGATATTTTTCGATAAATTTTGGAGAAAGAACTTGCATGTAGCGTGCCAATACACAAAAATTAATATTTTGATTTTTCAACAATTCAAGTTCTCGTGATTCTTGTTCTTTTTTATTTGACTTGTCAATAGGGAAAAAGTGAAAATCGATTCCAAATTGTCTGGCAACAGGCTCTAGATCACGATGATTGCTGATAATCAATGGAATTTCTACATTCCATTCGTGTGATGCATATCGAGCAAGCAAATCATACAAACAATGAGAAAGTTTGGAAACAAAAATAACCATGCGAGGTTTGTTGTCCGAAAAATAAAGTTTAAAATTCATTTCAAAACGCAAGGCAATCAATCTACTAAAATATTCTTCAATTTTGCTTTTAGGTATCTGAAAATGGCTGATGTCCCATTCAATACGCATAAAAAAAACTTTTTCTTCTCTGTTTACATATTGATCCAGATAAATAATATTTCCTTGTTGGCGATTGATAAATTCGGTTACTGATGCCAGAATTCCTGGTTTATCAGGGCAGTAAATCAATAAGATGGCTGTGTCGTTTTTGGTTTTCATTTAAAATGAATAATTTTAAGAATGCAAAGATATAACTTTTTTATTAATTCAATTTTTTTAAATAAGCCACATATTTGCTTGACTTTCTTAAAAAATAAATTTTTAAAATAAGAAAGTAATTTCATGATACAGTGAGAAAAATGCAAAAGATGAGAAAAATTCTTTTAACTTTGTAACACTATTGAAAACAAGCAAAATGAATGTTATGAAAAAATTTATTATTTCTTTCTGCACGTTATTTGTTACATTGCTATTGTTTGCACAAACTTCCAGCCTGTTGAATGGAACAATTATTGGCACGCAACTTTCAGTGGATTATTCTACGGGGAATCCTTCAACGACGGTAAATACCATTCAAAACGTGTTCGACAATAATTACGAGACATTTTTTGCTTCTTATGACCGAAGTGGTACATGGGTTGGATTGGATTTAGGGAACAAGCATGTCATTACTAAAATTGGTTATTCACCACGTATCTCACAACCTGATAGAGTGCAACTGGCAGTGATTGAAGGTGCTAATTCTCCTGATTTTTCAGATGGGGTTCCACTTTATTTGATTCCCGAAGCTGCCCCTGAAAACACTATGACTTATGCTGATATCGATTGTTCCCGTGGATTTCGTTATGTTCGTTATGTTTCTCCTTCCGATGTACGTTGCAATCTGGCTGAACTACAATTTTATGGTTATCCTGGCGAAGGCACAGATACAAAATTTTATCAAATTACCAATCTGCCGACGGTTACCATTCATACAGAAAACAGTCAGGACGTTGTTTCAAAAGATACGTATATAAAAGGAATTGTCAGTTTTATTTCTGAAAATGGGAATAAAATTTATACGGATAGTACTTCTATCAAAGGAAGAGGGAATGCCAGCTGGAATTTTCCTAAAAAGCCTTATCGATTGAAGTTGTTCAATAAAGTAAATTTACTGGGAATGCCTGCTAAAGCAAAGGACTGGACGCTTATCAATAATTATGGTGACAAAACCCTTATGCGAAACATACTGGCGTTTAATGTCAGCAAAATTTTTAATATGCCCTATACGCCAGCAGGAATTTGTGTAGATGTCATTTTAAATGGAGAATACAAAGGTACTTATCAACTCTGTGATCAAGTAGAAGTAAACAAAAATAGAGTAAATATCACCGAAATGAAACCTACTGATACTGCTTTGCCCAATCTATCAGGAGGTTATTTGATTGAAATTGATGCTTATGGACCAACTACTGAAAAATCATGGTTTTATTCTTCTAAAGGCACACCTGTTACTATTCATTCTCCCGATGATGATGAGATTGTACCAGAACAAACCCAATATATTACCAATTATTTCAACAACCTGGAACAAGAAGTTTATAGCGATTATACACAAGATAATGCTTCATTTAGGAAACATCTAGACACCAAAACTTTTCTGAAAAATTTGCTTATCGGTGAATTTTGTGGGAATACAGATACATACTGGAGTACCTACATGTACAAACAGCGAAACAATGATACGATTTATACGGGACCGATATGGGATTATGATATAGCTTTTGAAAACGATTATAGAACTTATCCTATCAATAATTTAATCGATTTTATTTATCGAACAAACGGTTCAACAGCAGGCGATATGCAAAATTTTGTCGATCATGTATGGGCAAGCAATGCTTCCAAACGTGAACTATATAACTTGTGGATGGATGCCAGAGCTAAAAAATTGACACTGGAAATGATGAATCATCTGGTGGATAGTCTGGCAACGCTATTGGATCAATCACAGAGATTAAATTTTATTCGTTGGCCCATTATGAATTCTTATGTTCACATGAATCCTGTTGTATGGGGTTCCTATCAAAATGAAGTGAACAATGTAAAAAATTATATAGTTAATAGATTAACGTGGATGGATCAAAAAATGACTTCCATCTATCCAGGACCTCAAGCTGTAGAAAATCCTTTTGTGGAAAAATGGTATGTCAATCATGCTACTTTATATTTGGAAGGCTATGATCATCCTGTTTCAGTAAAGATTTTTGCTATAGATGGTCAGTTAGTAACAACAAAAAATTTATTAGCTTCTGAAAATTTTTCCACTGAACTATATCCGGGAATTTATGTTATTCAGGTTCAAGATTTGATAACAAAAGCAATGTCCAGCCAGAAAGTATTGATAACGAAATAATTTATTGTTTTTAAGAAATTAATCGAGTAGGTAGGGGGATTACTCCCCCGCCCTCTCATACTACCCAGCATGCTCTCGAACCGGGCGGTTTCATTTAATGGTGTAACGCTTCATAATTTAATGAAAGACTGTGTCGGATTTTCCTTTCCAAATTTTGTAAAAATGAACTAAAAGCCAATGTCAATCAGTTTTTATGAATATTTTAGTAAATTTAATCTACGCAAGAAAAATACTATTTTTTCTTCTAACTAAGTTATTTTATTGAATTTTTTTGTATGTTTGTAAAAAATAAAATAATGTTCAATATATGATAAACAACTAATAATTACACTGTAAGCAAGAAATTATTTTAAAAAAATATATTAAACAAATAATAATCAATTTGTTGTACATAAAATATACCTCCTTTGAAAGGAAAATCCGTTTCAAAAAAGAAAATTACCTTAAGGTGCGAGATTTTTTAAAAAGTCGAAAAACTATTTTTAATTTCCTACTTCCGATAAGAATTTAATTCTCACCAATCGAATTTCTGTTTCACTGAAATCATCCTCGCCTAATTCTTCTAATGCAACATCAATATCATCAGTTTCAGCCGTTCTGAAATATTCAAAAATTTCGTCTACACGTTCCGGATCCATTACTTCATCTAAAAAATAGTCGATATTAATTTTTGTACCAGAATATACGATAGCTTCGATTTCATTGAGTAAATCATTGAAATCCAGACCTTTCGATATAGCAATATCATCAAGTGCAATTTTTCGGTCAATTGCCTGAATAATAGATACTTTTAGTTTTGATTTATTAGCTACCGTTCTTACACGCAAATCATCTGGACGAACTACTTCGTTTTCTTTTACATATTCTTTAATCACTTTTAAAAATTCTTCTCCGTAGCGTTTTGCTTTGCCAGTTCCTACACCAGGGATATTTTGTAATTCTTCCAATGTAATAGGATAAGAAGTAGCCATAGCTTCTAACGAAGGATCTTGAAATAATGCGAAAGGCGGCACTTCAAGTTTTTTAGAGAGTTTTTTGCGTAAATCTTTCAAAATAGAAAACAATGCATCATCTGCTGCACAAGTACTGGCAGCATTTAAAGTACCTATTTCTTCTTCCTCCTCAAATTCATTATCTTTCACAATAGGAAAAGAAGTAGGATTTTTTAAGAAAGCTTTCCCTTGTGGAGTCAATTTCAATAATCCATAATTTTCAATATCTTTTGTAATATATCCTGCAATCATTGCTTGCCGAATAACAGCATGCAATAATTGTTCATCCTCGTCCATCGCTGCTCCAAAATTTTCCAGCTCATTGTGCTGATAAGAAAGAACATCTGTAGTTTCATTTCCTTTAAGAATATCTACAATGTGTTCTTCTTTAAACTTTTCTTTTACTTGAGAAATAGTTTCTAATATTAAAGTTAATAATTCTTGCCCTTCCATAAATTTTCGTGGTTTCAAACAGTTATCACAATTTCCACAATTTTCTTCTATATAATTTTCTCCAAAATAATGAAGTAATAATTTTCTTCTACAAACGGAAGATTCAGCATAAGCTTGCGTTTCAAGCAAAAGTTGATAACCAATTTCTTGTTCAGCAATTGGTTTCCTTTGCATAAATTTTCGTAATTTATCTAAATCTTTTCTTGAATAAAAAGCTATACATTGTCCTTCTCCTCCATCGCGGCCACTTCGACCCGTTTCCTGATAATAGCCTTCTAAACTTTTAGGAATATCATAATGAATAACATATCGTACATCCGGTTTATCAATTCCCATACCAAATGCAATGGTTGCTACAATTACATTGGCTTCTTCCATTAAAAATTTATCCTGATTGATTGTGCGTTGTTCTGAATCCATTCCTGCATGGTACGGTAAAGCGGCTATACCATTTACTTGCAACATTTCGGCCAATTCTTCGACTTTTCGTCTACTCAAACAATAAATAATACCTGATTTTCCTTCCTGTGAACGGATATATTTAATAATTTCTTTGTCAATATTGTCAGTTTTTTGCCGAACTTCATAATATAAATTATGACGATTGAAAGAAGATTTAAATATCTTAGCTTCTAATATTCCTAAATTTTTAAGAATGTCATGTTGAACCTTTGGAGTTGCAGTAGCTGTTAGAGCTATGATGGGAGCAACTCCTATTTCATTGATAATGGGTCTGATTCGGCGATATTCAGGACGGAAATCATGCCCCCATTCTGAAATACAATGTGCCTCATCAATGGCATAAAAAGAAATTTTTACATCTTTTAGAAATTCAGTATTTTCTTCTTTCGTAAGTGATTCAGGAGCCACATAGAGCAATTTCGTCTTACCTGATAAAACATCAGCTTTAACTTGATCAATTGCTTGCCGTGTTAATGATGAATTAAGGAAATGTGCCACACCATCTTCTTCACTGAAATTACGCATGGCATCTACCTGATTTTTCATTAAAGCAATTAAGGGTGAAATAACTATCGCCGTGCCATCCATTATTAAAGAAGGCAACTGATAGCATAAAGATTTACCTCCTCCTGTTGGCATTAAAACAAAAGTATCATTGCCATCCAATACATTTTGAATAATTTCTTCCTGATTACCTTTGAAAGTATCAAAACCAAAATATTTTTTTAAATGCACTGCTAAAGCAGTTTTCTTAGCCATACAACAATCCTCGATCACAAAATAAGTAAAATTAGTATTTAAAAATTAGTATGAATTTTTCTACTTTAATGAAAAATCTTTTATTTCCTTTCTTGATTTATTTTTTCACATTTACAGGCAAACAAAATTATAAACACTTTTCAAATATACAAGCATTTTTTAAAAAAAAGAGGACATTAATAAAAATAATTAATATCCTGCTTTTTAATGAAAATTTTAGAAATATTATTTCAGGCTATTTTTAATTGATCCAAGTTGGTTTGTTGCAATTTATTCTGAGCGTAGTCTAACGTAATAGTTAGCTTTTTTGCTGCTTTTTTTGATGGCATTTCATACATGGCATCCATCATAATTGTTTCTGTAATGGAACGCAATCCTCTGGCACCCAACTTGAATTCAATGGCTTTATCCACAATGTAATCTAAAACTTCTTCATCAAAAGTTAATTCTATATTGTCCATTTTAAACAGTTTAATATACTGCTTGACAATAGAATTTTTAGGTTCAGTAAGAATTTGACGCAAAGCATCTCTATCTAAAGGATTAAGATAAGTCAAAACAGGAAGACGGCCTACAATTTCCGGAATTAGTCCAAAAGATTTGAGATCTTGAGGCATAATGTATTTTATAAGATTATTCCGATCAATTTGCTTAGTGCCTTCTATTGAATTATATCCGACCACTCTGGTATTGAGACGAGCTGCAATTTTTCTTTCGATGCCTTCAAAGGCTCCGCCACAAATAAACAAAATATTCTGTGTATTTACAGGAATCATTTTTTGTTCTGGATGTTTTCTACCTCCTTGTGGTGGTACATTGACAATGGTTCCTTCCAACAATTTCAGCAAACCTTGTTGCACTCCTTCACCACTTACATCGCGGGTAATGCTTGGATTATCACTTTTTCGAGCTATTTTATCGATTTCATCAATGAAAACAATACCTTTTTCAGCAGCTTCTACATCATAATCTGCTACCTGAAGAAGTCGTGTAAGAATACTTTCTACATCCTCCCCCACATAACCTGCTTCAGTAAATACCGTTGCATCAACAATAGTAAAAGGTACATGTAGTTTTTTTGCTATTGTTCTTGCCAGCAAGGTTTTACCAGTACCTGTAGGTCCTACCATGATAATGTTGGATTTTTCTATTTCTACATCATCATCGGTTTTTTCCTGCATTAAACGTTTATAATGATTATAAACGGCTACTGATAAATATTTTTTTGCCTCCTCTTGCCCGATAACATATTGATCCAGATATTGTTTTATTTCTTTTGGCTTGGGTATTTGCGACTTTTCAAAAGAAAGAGTTTGTTTTTTGGCTTGGGTGTTTTCTTTCGCAATTTCTGCGGCAATCATAGCACAATCGTTGCAAATCTGAACGCCATCCATTCCTAAAATAAAAAATTCTACTTCATCCTCTGAACGACCACAAAAATTACAATATTTTTTGGTTTTAGGCATTTTTAAGCATTATTTTTTTGTTTTCTTTTCGTTGATGAGAACTTTATCAATCATTCCATATTCCAGGGCTTCGTAAGAAGTCATCCAATAATCTCGATCAGCATCTTTTTCAATTTTTTCGTAAGGATTGCCCGTATGTTCTGCCAGAATATTGTAGAGTTCTTTTTTCATTTTCTGGATTTCACGAGCCGTGATTTCAATGTCTGAGGCTTGCCCTTGAGCTCCACCCATCGGCTGATGAATCATGATACGTGAATGTTTAAGAGCAAAACGTTTCCCTTTTGCACCAGCAGATAATAGTACCGCTCCCATCGAAGCTGCCATGCCAGTACAGATAGTAGAAACATCAGAAGTAATGAACTGCATAGTATCATAAATACCCAGACCAGCATAAACTGAACCTCCTGGTGTATTCAGATAAATAGAAATATCCTTCCCTGGTTCTGCTGAATCAAGATAAAGTAATTGAGCTTCAATTACGTTGGCAGCATAATCATCTACTTCGGTACCCAGAAAAATAATTCGATCCATCATTAATCTTGAAAACACATCCATTTGAGTGACATTCAGTTGACGTTCTTCAAGAATGGTAGGAGAAATATAACTTGTATTTACAATATCGCTGTATTGGTCAATTAACAAGCCATTTATTCCCAACTTTTTGGTTGCATATTTGCGAAATTCATTATTTTTATCCATAATAGTTATTTGTTTTTATAAAAAATTTATCGTTCTCATTGGTAGAGAACTTTTTATAAACAAAATTATTTTAAAAAAGTTTCAGTTTCAATTCTAAATTCAAATTGTCTTTTAAAATTATTTGGTTTCAAACAATTTATCAAATTCTTCTAAGGTAACATTATTCGTCTCTAAAGTTACAACTTCCTTTATGGAAGAAAAAATCTTTTGATCAAACAAATTCTCAATTAAGTTTTTTAAAGTATCCTCTTTATTTATCATATCCTTTGCATAATTTTCAAGGATGTCTTCGCTAAGATTAATAAATCCGTATTGCGCAAACTGGTTTTTTGCTTCTTCTTTGGCATAATTTTCTACTTCATCGGGTTCCACATTTATATTAAAAGCTTTCAGCAATTTTTCTCTAATCAATTGCCAGGTAACATCTTCAATGATTTTTGGATACTCTTCTTCCAATTTTTCTGGCGTTAGGTCTTTATTTTTGAGCAATAACCAGCGTTTTAAAAATTCATCAGGATAGTTCAAGTTTTTATATCGATCTATCAACATCGTACGAACATCCAATTGAAATTTATAATTACTTTCAGCAGCAAGTTCTTTCTCAATTTCTTGTTTTATTTTTTCACGAAACTCCTCTTCGCTTGACACTATATTTTCACCATAAACCTTATTGAATAATTCTTGATTGATTTCAGCAGGATAAAAACGAGTAATACTCTCAATTTTAAATTGAAAATCTTCTTTAATATTGTTTACTTCTTCTTTTGAAATTTTTAATAAGGAAGATAATTCTGTTTCGTTGTTTTGATAAGCAGTAGCTGGATTAAAAGTAATCGTGTCCCCTTTTTTTGCACCGATAAACAATGATTTTTGACCGTCATCCTTCATATAAGCTGGTGTAAGTACTGCATCAGTAATATGAATTCCATTTTCTTTGACTTTACCATTTTCCAATTGCACTAATTCTCCTTTCAACATGTCTTTTTCTTCAACGGTTTCTTCTTCCTGATATTTTCCAAAACGAGAAGCATACGCTTTGATTCTATTGTCAATCATTTCATCGGTAACCTCGATGTGGTAATATTTAATCTTATCTTCTTTGGAAAATGATATTTCAAATTGAGGAGCCAATCCTAAATCAAAATTAAATTCAAATTCTTCCTGTAAGTTAAAATCTATATTTTGCTGATCTTCTTCTCGTGGAAGAGGTTCGCCCAGAATATCAATTTTGTTTTCTTCGATATAATCTTGCAGCTTTTGAGATATGAGTTGGTTAATTTCTTCTACAAGGACTGATTTCCCATACATTTTTCTTACCAACTGCAAAGGTACCATTCCTGGACGAAATCCTGGCATATTTGATTTTTTACGTAACTCCCGCAATCTTTTTTCTACATTTTCTGCATAATCGTCTTTTTTGATGCTTAAAGTAAGTACAGCGTTGTTTTGATCAAGGTCTTTTCTAATGACATTCATAACTTATTTTTTTAATTAATTTTCTGATATTTAGTTTTTTAATGAAGACAAAGGTACGAAAAAAGAACTGATAGAAAACATTTTATGTTTAAAAAACTCTATGAATAAATTTAATTATTTGATAATCAAATAATTAATAAATTATTCATAATTAGAATATAAATGTAAGGTTAAAAGAGAAGACATTATTTTTTGTAGTAAAAATTTGTGTGTCTGAATTTGTATAATAAATATTTTCTTTCAAGCCTTTATTCCAGTTCGCTTCCAATTGTATTTTTTTAAAAATTTCAATCCCGCCACCAAAGGTATAGCCATAATCGGTTCGATCATTGAAATTGGTATAAGAAAATTTTTCTGGAATAGAAGAAGTATTTGTTTCAGTAATTTTTTGTCCCTTTAAAAGATAGGCTCCATATAAACCTCCAAAGCCATAAATTCCGATGATTCCCCATGATAAACGATAACGAATATTGAAAGGTATTTCAATATAGTTTAATTCTCTATAGATATCACAAATGCTGTCTGATTGAAGGAAACAACCTTTTTGAGAGAGAGATGTGCCAATATCAAAGCCTAAGCCAATTTTTGAAGTATATTGATAAATTACTCCTATGTGATAAGCAGTTAAGTTCTGCAAAGTAGGCTTTTCGATGGGAGTAGATAAATTACTTGAAGTAATAACTTCATTTGCTTCATTGATCCCGATTTTCACGCCAAATTGAGCTAAAATTTTTGAACTAAATATCAGTAAAAGAAATAATACAACCCAAAATTCTTTTTTCATGAAAAATAAATTTTTGTACTTCCTTGTTTTAAATATCAATGAGAAATAAAAGAATTTAATTATACAGTAGCAGAAACATTTTTTGACATTCTTTTTCGTTGATTCTCATCAAGATAGATTTTTCGTAATCGAATATTGGAAGGAGTAATTTCCACATATTCATCCTCTTTTATGTATTCCAACGCTTCTTCGAGACTAAATATGACAGGAGGAGTAAGTTTGATTTTTTCATCTGAGCCAGAAGCTCTCATATTGGTTAATTTTTTAGATTTAGTGACATTTACTACAATATCACCCTCTTTTGAGCTTTCTCCTACCACCTGTCCCGCATAAACTTCTTCTTGGGGTGAAATAAAAAATCTACCTCGATCTTGTAATTTGTCCAATGCGTATGCAAAAGCTGTGCCTGTTTCCATTGCAATTAATGAACCATTTGTTCTTTTTTCGATAGGTCCTTTATAAGGTTGATATTCAAGAAAACGATGACTCATAATAGCTTCACCGCCTGATGCAGTTAGCACTTGATTGCGAAGTCCAATAATGCCTCGTGAAGGAATTATAAATTCTAATTGAATACGATCGTTCATCGTTTCCATTTTCAACATTTCTCCCTTACGAGAAGCTATAATTTCAATAATTCTGCCACTATATTCTTCAGGGAGATTAATTATCAGTTGTTCAACAGGTTCACAACGGATGCCATTTATCATCTTGAAAATTACTTGCGGTTGTCCCACTTGCAATTCATAACCTTCGCGGCGCATGGTTTCTATTAAAATAGATAAATGAAGCACACCTCTGCCATAAACATGCCAAATATCTTTATCAGGTTCCTTTTTTACTCGCAAAGCAAGATCTTTATCCAATTCACGCATCAATCGTTCATGTAAGTGCCTTGAAGTGATGTATTTTCCTTCCTGCCCATAAAAAGGAGAATTGTTAATGGTAAACACCATACTCATGGTTGGTTCATCAACAGCAATGGGTTTTAAAGGCTCAGGCTGATTAATATCTGCAATGGAATCACCAATTTCAAAATTATCAATCCCGATTAAAGCACAAATATCTCCTGATTTTACTTCTGAAATTCTTTTTCGTTCCAGTCCGATAAAAGTGTATAGTTCTTTAATTTTAGTTTTCACCACAAAACCATCTCGCTTCACTAAACTTACATCCATACCTTCGTACAGCGTACCACGATGAACACGTCCCACTGCAATTCTACCTACATAAGGAGAATAGTCCAAAGAAGTAATCAGCATTTGAGGTGTTCCTTCCAGATAGAAAGGCTCAGGAATATATTTTATAATAGCATCCAATAGCGGGAAAATATTGTTTGTTGGTTTTCTCCAATCTTCTGACATCCAATTTTGTTTGGCAGAACCAAAAATTGTATGGAAATTCAGTTGTTCTTCTGTGGCATTCAAATGATACATTAAATCAAAAACTTCTTCCTGAACTTCATCCGGTCGACAATTAGGCTTATCCACCTTGTTAATCACAACAATAGGAATAAGTCCCAATTGCAAAGCTTTTTGTAAAACAAATCGTGTTTGAGGCATTGGTCCTTCAAAAGCATCTACCAACAGTAAAACTCCGTCAGCCATGTTGAGTACCCGCTCTACTTCACCACCAAAGTCGGCATGACCTGGCGTATCAATAATATTGATTTTATAGCCATTATAATTGATCGAAGCATTTTTTGCCAGAATTGTAATTCCTCTTTCACGTTCTATTTCATTATTGTCCATGATTAATTCGCCGACCTTTTCATTGTCTCTGAAAAGATGACCAGCCAACAACATCTTATCAACCAGTGTAGTTTTTCCGTGATCAACATGAGCAATAATTGCAACATTTCTAATTTTTTGCATGTATCCAACTCCTCATTTTTTAAGCTTGCAAATTTAATCAAAAAAATTGAATTTTAATTGGCTATATTATTCAAATTACTTGAATAATCATCTATTATTGGACAACAAAAAAAGGAAAAAATTACTTGAAATTTCCTTTTAGGATAATAAAAACAAAGGAATAGGGAAAAATGTAAGAATAAAAAAATGATTGAAATCTTATCAACCTTTTAAAAATCAACAACTCATAATAAATTTTAAAAAGCATCAATTCAATTCATCAACAACAAAGATAAGCTTTTTTACACTTAAATCATTGATAGTTAACAATTAAAAAAGTTTTTAATTCAAAAAAGGATGAAATTATTGTATGCAATAAAAAAAAATAGTATTTTTGCGTTCCAATTTAAGCACAATCTCTGGCAGAAACGAAAAGTATGTAAATATTGTGCTGTAATAAATAAAATTAATAAAAATGGACTTATTAAAGGTTGCAGAACAGGCTTTTCAGGTAGAAAAAAGTTTCCCTGAATTTAAAAGTGGTGATACCATAACAGTTGCCTATCGAATTAAAGAAGGGAACAAAGAAAGAATTCAGGAATTTCGTGGTGTAGTTATCAGCATTAAAGGACAGGAAGGGAAAAAACGTTTTACTGTCCGCAAAATGTCGGGAAATGTTGGCGTGGAAAGAATTTTTCCGATGGATTCGCCTTTTATAGAAAGCATTACTGTAAATAAAAGAGGTAAAGTACGTCGTGCCAAACTGTTTTATTTACGTAAGTTAACAGGTAAAAAAGCAAGGATAAAAGAAAGACGTTATTAAAGAAAGAAATTTGGAAGAGAGAAAGTCAATTTTCTCTCTTTTTTGTTTAAAAACAGTATTTAATTTCTTACGCTTTTTACTAAATATTAATCGCTTTTCAATATTATTCTTTTTCCCAAAACATAATGCCCACTCCAATTACCAATGGGGAAAGTGCTACTCCGATTAATAAATAAATCAATGGTAAGTTCATTAAATGTTCCAAAAAGTTCATCAACCAGTCAGAGAAAATTCCAATATACAAAGCTGTTGCAATTCCAATGGTTGTAAGAAGCCAAACAATCCACGAATAATCTTTTCTTCGTGGCAAGTATTGTAATGTTCTGTTTGTAAAACCATTATCAGGTATTTCCTGTTTATTTTGCTTAAAAAAGTTTTAAGATTTTTGTCTTTGTCAAAATCATTCATTTTCATATCCATTTTCTTTTAAAAAATTCGCAATTTTTTCTTTTCCTTTTCGAATATAATTTTTTACGCTACCAATGGGACATTTTCATAATAGTTCCAATTTCACATTGTGTTTTGTCTTCCATATAATAGAGTAAAAAGGCTGTTTTTTCCCATTTCGTTCAAATTGATTAAAGCTTTGTAGAAATCTTCTTTGTCGCTTGAATAGGGATTGTTTACTTGATATTGTTGATTGATCTCCTTTTCTTCCAACTCATAAAAATCTTTTCTTGTTCGGATGGCATCATAATACACATTATAAGCAATACGAAAAAGCCAGGTAGAAAAATTCGATAAAGCCTTAAAAGTAGGCAAATATAAGGAAAGCTTTGATAAAAGTTTCTTGAGCCAGATCGTCGCTCAGGAAAGCATCACCCATTGTCAAATTCAAAAAGAATCGACGAATGGGTGACTGATATTTGTGTACCAATTTCTCAAAGGCTCTCTCATCTCTGGATAAAGTAATTTGAGCAATCCATCGAAGGTCTTCCGCATTATTCATTTTTATCGATATCGTTTGGCGATTTTGGCTTCTCAAAAAAGTAAACCAACAAATAACCCATCCCAACAAAAGCAGGAACAATTCCCCAAATGAGCGCTCCCATGTTTTTTACAATCAGAAAATAAATTAACAGCGATAAACCAACAGCAAACCATAGAACTCCTTTTTTAAATCAGAGATAGGTTTATTTTTGGTTTTTTTCTCAAAAAAGTCTTTCGGGTAAGGTTTGCCCAAGCTCCAGTGATTTTAAGTATAATTCATATTTTCATTTCGATTCTCTATTTTTTGCAGCATAAATAATCCATATCAGAATAATAACAGAGCGAAAAACGAATTATCTGATGATAAAGAAATTACCCAAAGGAAAGGATTCCGAGGCACTTGCAAAAGAGGTCTTTAAATTATTACTGC
>Ga0209204_1001690_pt1 | contig 19855 bp, 8 predicted proteins | sample AD_JPNMR2_MetaG_FD_184425 | JGI IMG/M metagenome (GOLD analysis project Ga0209204, IMG submission 184425) | Active sludge microbial communities of municipal wastewater-treating anaerobic digesters from Japan - AD_JPNMR2_MetaG (SPAdes) (version 2) | ecosystem: Engineered > Bioreactor > Anaerobic >...
CCAGACCAGATCTTTTGCATCACGGTAAAAATAATAGGGGATATATTTTTTTGGTTCTTCAATGGCAACACTCCTGAAGCTTCTGTTAGCAAAAAACAGCAATGCATCTTTTAATACTATATTTATACTTTCAATACCAAGACCCTGCAGCAGCCCATAGTGTTCTCTGCCAAAGACAGGCATAGCAGTAGGCCCTATGTAGACATCACCATAAGGGTTTACAGTAAAATGAACCCCTAAAAAGGGATTACGAATGTCAGGCACGGGATAAATATTACCATTAACTTTAAGAGAACTAGATTTTTTTAATTTTGTATAGATTCCTTTAAACGGTATTAATGTTACATTATGTGCAAGACCCCGATCATGGGCAACGATATCACTGTAGGCACCAGCACAGTTGATGAGTTTATCAAATTGTATTGTGTAGTCACCAGCAATAACCGTATTTTCATTTTCAAAATGTGTGAACGGCGTATTGAACAATACGTTCACACCTCTTTGTGTACAATCTTCATATAATGCCTGCATCACCACTTTTGGATCCACCACCGCTGTGTGTGGCGAAAATAATGCCTCCTGATATGTTTTTGCGCAGGGCTCAATGTCAGATAGTTTTTTTGCATTGATCAACTTCACTTCAACACCATTATGTTTTGCACGCTGTTCAAGCATGGAGAGCGTTTGCAGTTCGTTACTGTTCTTTGCAACAATTACTTTACCAGTTTCACGTACCGGAACACCTTTTGACTTGCAGAATGACTTCATGAGCCTGTTGCCTTCAATACAGGTACTGGCTTTCATGCTTCCGGCTGTATAGTAAATGCCTGCATGGAGTACTCCACTGTTACGGCCTGAAGCATGCATCCCGACATGCTCTTCTTTTTCACAAACAATTATTTTTTTCTTTTTTTTAAGCGATAGTTCCCGCGCCACTGCCAGGCCAACAACACCTGCGCCAATAATACAGTATTCAGTTTCAATTTTCTTCATCAGACGTTAATCCTCTCATTATAATCTGAGTGGTATTAATACGTTTTACATCACCTTACTACCAGAAGGTCAGGAGTATAGTACATTTCAATTACTTCATATAAAAATCATGGAATTATTGTAAGTATATCGCCATCGGAAGGAAATTCAATGGTTTTATTAAGGGAAGCAACCAGTGATTTCATTTTTTGTAGCTGCTCCTGAAAATGTATATCTACCACTGGATATACATGAACCGCATACACCTCACGTGGCCAGGCACCACTTTTAATTAATGCAATTATATCTTTTGAAGAAAGATGCAATGGATATGTATCATCCGAATCTATTCCCCATTCTATCACCGCAATATCTGCTGATGAAAGTAGCCCCTGTAATGCATCGCAGTAACCGGTATCACCGGTAATTGCCACTGACCGTGTACCAAAATCAAAGCGGTATCCTGACGAAAAGTCGCCATGTGCCAGAGAAACAGCTTCAACCCTGTATCCATTACCTTCAAAAGCATCCCCATTATTTAATTCAATCAATTCAACCTTAAACGGCAATGGGTAGTCACCCATAAATGGCAAAAGCCTGTCATGGTAAAAATTATGCAACCCCTTTGGACCCACAATGGTTAACGTTTCAGTTCTGTGGCCTGTATGGTCCCACATCTCGCCCCATAAAAGATCGGGCAAGCCTGAAACATGATCAACATGATAATGGGTAAGTATCACTGTAGAAATATTGCTGTAGTTGAAATCCGAATCATTAAGGGAAGCTATGGCATGATACGCACCACCACCAAAATCAACACATACCAGTTCACCATCTATGGAAAAAGCAAGTGCCTGTGGCTTGCGTTGTGTGGCGTTACAGGTCCCTGTTCCTAAAAAGGCTAACTTAACCATACACCTACCAGATACGTAAGCTTCAAATTAACCACAGGGTAGTGGTAAGGCAATAAAAATGCAAACAATATTTTTTGCTGGCAATGATTTACACTCATATTCCATCACAATTTGCAATGAAGCATCAAATGAATCATTATAAGGGGGCATTTATGCGCTAAATGCCCCCTTACAAACCCCCAAAGCGCACCTCATGCGGCGGTGTGCCTTACTTGCTATTCATCAATCCTTCCACTGCGTGCTGCGGAATAGCATCCCTTCAGGTCCTCGCACGCAACCCAACGTGCCGTACTTCCCTGTACGGCACGTCTTTGCCCATTACTCCATTTTTATACAATCTTGCTGGGTTTAACAATAATTATTATTACTTTATCTTAACAATTATTTCTTTAAACTTTTTACTACAGGAAATCACTCTCTATTCTTTTTACCCTAAAATTCTCTTTTCCCTGTGAAACTTTAAACATATATTCACGTACCGGTAAACAGGTAGGGCTATTACCACGTGTGATAATAGCCCCATTATCTATCTTATATTACAGTTATTACTGTGTCTTGAACTGATTCAAATCTACTTTTGGCTTTTCAATTTTTGGCTTCATTGCACTCATCTGATCCTTGGCTTCAGTGCTTGCCTGATCCTTATCAACAGCTTTTGCATCCTGCATCTGGCTCTTTGCCGCATCAAGTGACTGCTGAGCTGCTTTGCCCGATTCATCCTTTATCTCACCCTTAATGCCTTCTATCATTGCCTTGTCACGGGCTTTCTGCTCTTCAACGAGTGCTTTATCCTTTTCGCGCTGCTCTTCTAGCATTGTTTTGTCAGCTTTTTTCTGTTCTTCAACATATTTCAGTATCTCTTCACGTTGCTGCTCATATTTCTTGCGTATATCCTCGCGCATTGCCTTAATTTCAAGCAAGATATTGAGCATGCGCAGCTTATCTTCTGATATCTGCTTTGCAACCATATCCTGTCCCGGAACAACATCAACTTCCTGCTTTTCTTCCAGTACTATAGGCTGGCCCGTAGCTAAACTCTGGTTCAACACTTCAAGCAAGCCGTCTAAACAGGCAACATTGCTCTTGTCTTCTTCCTGTGTTACCAGAAAATCGGTACCACGAACAGCTGCTATTGCCGTTGGGGTTTTTACCTGGTAACTATCGCCCTTGGCCAACTTCTTTGTTACCTTTGAGAACATACGTCCTTTTTCAACGATAAACGAAGACTCTTCAGTGTTAGAGTCTAGATTGGTAATGAGCTTTTCAACTTTGATAACAGTATCACCTAAAATCTTTACCGCATTTTCACCAAAATAAATTTCAGCCATGGATTTTGGCCCAACGGTTTTAATGGTCATGCCTTCTTTTATTGCATCGCCAATCTGGGCCTTGCTTTCAGCACCACCTGAAACAAGAAGTACCGTACCGGCAACAAAGTTAACCAGTCCTTCTCGGGCTACAGTAAATTTCTTTTCTTTTTTACAACCAACCACTGCAATGGAACACATCAAGATAACTGCTACTAGTTTTTTCATATACTCCTCCAAAAATAGTATTACTTATTTATCAGTGAATATAGTGAAATCAAAAATTTTCCCAAACCTCATCTGGAATCTATTGATATAAAGCCATCCAGAATTACATTTAAGGATAAAACCCTTTTTTAGTATTCTGAACCTCTCTTGAAATCTTACAATACATGAAACATACTACACATGACCTGCACAGTCAAGCACTATATTCCCCTGGGCTCCAGACGCAAAAAATCAGTTGGATAGGCTTTGCATAACTCCTGCACCTGTGAGCGCACCCGATTAAGAACCTTTTCATCATCCATGTTGTCAATAATATCACAGATTAAAGTGCCTATAAGCCTGAATTCATCTTCACCAAGACCCCGGGTTGTCAGAGCAGGGCTTCCTAAACGTATGCCGCTGGTTACCATGGGCGATTTATCGTCAAAGGGAACGCCGTTCTTGTTACAGGTTATACCAGCTTCATCCAGCCTGTTAGCAACGTCTCTGCCCGTTAAATTTTTATTTCGCAGGTCAACCAGCATCAGGTGATTATCGGTGCCGCCACTTACAAGGGTAAGCCCACGTGATAATAATGTATCGGCCAGCACTTTTGCATTGGCAATAACTTTTGCCGAATACTCCTTGAATGATGGCTGCAATGCCTCACCAAATGCCACTGCCTTGGCTGCAATGGTATTCATAAGCGGCCCACCCTGAATGCCGGGGAAGATATACTTGTTCATCATACCTTCATATTTTTGTTTTGCTAAAATAAGACCTCCCCGTGGCCCACGTAGCGTTTTGTGTGTTGTCATGGTGACAAAATCGGCTACCGGAACCGGCGAAGGATGGTGTCCAGTTGCAACAAGTCCTGCAATATGTGCAATATCTGTTAACAGCACCGCGCCAATGCTGTCGGCTATCTCCCTGAATCTGTTCCAGTCAATGATGCGCGGATATGCCGATGCTCCGGCAATGATAATTTTTGGCTTGTGTTCTTTTGCCAATCTATATGCTTCATCATAGTCAATACGATGCGTGTCTTTCGTGACACCATACGAAACAACCTTAAAATAAATACCGGAAAAGTTAACCGGCGAGCCATGGGAAAGATGCCCGCCATGTGACAGGTTCATCCCCATAATGGTATCGCCCGGTTCAAGTAACGCCATCAGCACTGCCATGTTTGCCTGTGTTCCACTGTGTGGCTGTACATTTGCAACATCAGCACCAAAAAGCTTTTTTATACGTTCGATAGCTACGGTTTCCACCTGGTCAACAAACTGGCAGCCATTATAATAGCGCTTGCCGGGATACCCTTCTGCATATTTATTGGTCATAGTGCAGGACGATGCTTCCAGCACTGCCTGCGACGTATAGTTTTCAGATGCAATGAGAATAAGCGAATGTTCCTGTCGCTGGTTTTCTTTCTGAATGATTGAAAAGACTTCAGGATCTGAATCTTTTAAATATTTTTGTAAACCCATGAATTACCTCTTGTTACGGGAGAAATGGTTATGCGTATGTATAGTAGTATACACGCATATACTGCGTATGTCCACAATTACATAATAGTGTCAACATAAAATTTTTATTCGTTTATTTTTGTAAGGGGCTGTCCCAAAAGTCGTTTCGATACAAATTTCACAACGCTCATTGAGTAATTTTGCCAGATTTTATGGCAAAATTGTATCGAAATGAGCGAGTATTATCAATTCACGTCAAAGATGATTGATGAAATGTATACTACGCGATATAATCGTAGTATGTAATTTTTTTTGGATTACTTTTACGTTAATTGAAACCATTGAATTATTATATACTATATACCATTTGCTCTTTAGTAATCTATACACTCAATACATCATTACATAATGCACATTCATTATCTGGAGAAAACCCATGTCAATACCACCCCTGTATAAATTAAAAGAAATTGCCAGTATATTGCGCAGTGAACACGGATGTGCGTGGGATAAAGCACAAACGTCAGATACACTCAAACCTTATCTTATAGAAGAGGCATATGAAGTGTATCAGGCAATAGAAAACGGAAACACCGAAAATCTTAAAGAAGAGTTAGGCGACCTGTTATATCAGATCTATGCACACGCTCAGCTTGCAAGTGAACAGAATATATTTGATATTGATGATGTTGCCAGTGGTATTATTGAAAAATTAATCCGCCGTCACCCCCATGTATTTGGCAATGAAACCGCAAAAGATAAATACGAGGTAATTGATCGCTGGGAAAAGATAAAAAAGAAAGAAAAGGAAGATGGCCAGTCTATGTTGAATGGAGTACCGGTACATCTGCCGGCACTTCTGAAAGCTTACCGTGTGCAGCAAAAGGTATCACGTGTTGGTTTTGACTGGGAACATATTCAGGATATAGTTGTCAAGTTACATGAAGAAGTAAATGAATTCAAAGATGCATTGCAAAATAACAAAGACAGCCGGGAAGCACTCAAAGAAGAAATTGGTGATATACTATTTACCATTGTCAATATTGCGCGTCATATGGAAATAAATCCCGAAGAAGCCCTGCAACATACCGTCTCAAAGTTTATTGCGCGCTTTCAGCACATAGAAAAAAGACTGCATGAAATGAATAAGGATATAACACAAACATCATTGCAGGAGCTGGATGAACTATGGGAAGAATCAAAAGGGGAATAACAACAAGGGGCTGCTAGCGCAGCCCCTTGTATATACATTATTCGGTCTTCATCTTAAGTTCGGTTGCTGGCGGTTCATTCTCTTTAATTGCATCAGTATTTTTCTCTTTTACGGGATTTACAGGCTGAGTGAGCTTTGTTGCAGCTTTTGGTATCTTCAATATCCAGCCCGGCTTTATTAAATCAGGATTTTTTACTATATCACGGTTAGCATCATAGATTACTTTCCATTTGAATCCATCATTGTAAAACTTTTCAGCAATCCGCCACAGGCAATCTCTTTTTGCAGGATTATACTTAACTTTATACAGTGTATATTCAGTTTCTTCTTCAACCTTTTTCTGTATAGCTTCTTTCTCTTCCTCTTTTACTGCACCCTCTTTTTTTACCGCTACACCCTCTTTCCCCTGCTGCTCAACAATCGGGGCAACAGCTACTGCTTTTTTAGAGGACACTCCCTGTGCAATATTTATAGCCTGCCCTGAGGCAATCATTGATTCCTTATACTTGCCATCATTAAATAATGATTTTGCCTGTACCAGCGATTCTTCCGCAGCCTTTATATCATTGGGGGATAGTTTAGCTGCCTCGCTGCCTTTTGCTGCATCTATTGCTGCCTGAGCTTCCTCAATCTTTTTAGCAGCAGTTGCTTTAAGTGAGGTAAAGTATGCATCATCAGCATTGAGCTTGGCAACTTCTATTGCTGAAAAACCTTTTTTAAGTTCACCAGCTTCATACGCAGAGCGGGCAATCTGAGAGTGCTCTTTTGCAAGAGCCAGTTTCTCAGGAGCGTACTGTGCTGCGCCATAACTTTCCGCCTGTGCTATCACTATATTCACTTCTTTTATGGAATCAGCCAGAGTTTCCTTCTGGTTCATTGCTACATTGCGGGCGTTTTTAGCATACAAATCTGCATCTAACGCAGCTTTATATGCAGCAAGGTAATTTTTATTTTCATACTGCTTATTTGCTTCCTGCAGCATATCAGCTGCTTTTGTATAATCTTCCTTTGCAAGTACTGATGCATATGCATCATCAGCAGCCTTCAGGCTCTGAGTTGCAATATCCAGAGTATCTTTTGCAAGTAATGGCAAAGCCTTATCATAGGCTTCCTTTGCCTTTTTCTGTGATTCTTGAGCATTCTGTTTTGCCTTATCATACTCTTCATTCTTTACATTATCATGGGCTTTTAAAAGCAAATCTTTAGCTGCAGTATATTCATCTTTTGCATAGTAATCCGCTTTTACAGATTCAGCTTCAGTGATTGCATTTTTTGCAAGCGATAGTTCCTTTACAGGAACCTTTTCAAAACAGGCAGTAATCATTGACAAACATACAATGGCTGCCAGTACAGCGACGTTCTTGTTTATGTGCATATATTCCTCCGAAATTATGTTTATGGTTTATTCATTTGATCACTATGGCCTTCATGCTGCCATTATGAGTTTATGTTCTATCATGTAAAAGCTTGACTTAAAAAATTTCCCACTGTTATGTAAACTTGATTGGGTATCTCCATTATACTGTACGACTCAAAATTACATTCATGATGCTACTATCAGTAGCAATCTGTATACTTAAATTTCAGGAAGAGAAATCCTGATATTAAAATAAACATTCCTTGCGGTTACTATCGCCCAAAAACATTACATTATGAAAACTATTTACCTGCATTAATTTCAAAATCAAATGTGTCAAAAATTTCTATTTTTTATGAACCACTCTTCAGTATATTATAGAAGTAATTACACACAATCTGCTTGTATCTTACCGTTTAAATGACTCTATGGCAGCCTCTTCAGAATCATATATTTCAAAGAAGGACGTTAACTTTGTGAGTTCAAATACCTTTCGCACTGATGCAAAAACATTAATGATCTTTAATCCACCCTGATATTTCTTTAAATTTGAAAGGCTGGATATCAATGCCCCAATCCCTGAAGAGTCAATATACGTAACTTTTTCCAGATTAATGATGACATTAAATTTTTTTTCTTCTATAAGACTGTTGATGATGTCCTTAATTTCCGGAGCATTGTAAAGGTCTATCTCACCAGATATATCCAGTATGACAACATCATCCTTAGTTCTTTTTGTAATATCCATAAATAGTTAACTCCCCAAAATAATGCTAACAGTGCATCATCAGATAATACTACAATACTGAAAATAACATGTCAAGATATTTTATTTTTATTGTTTTGTAAACAATTTTTTTTTTACAACCTGTTCTAATACTGTGCAAATTCTAGAATGAAATACTACATAAAATAAAAAAATTGTTTTACCACCAGATTTTTTTATTGACATAATCAATATTATTATATTCAATTTTATTAACATTACAGTACAAATATATACTTAATGTACATATAGAAATTCTATTTAAAGCATTTTTCTTGTTTATATTTTCATTATAACAGCATGGCAGGAACAATAAAAATCGTAATATCCTCTTTTGCACTGGCAATACTGTGCTGTGGATTTGCCACACCTGTGCATGTATCTGCCGCTACCCATATACCTTCTACAAGCAGGCTGCGTATCATTGAAGCAACACAAAAAGCCAGCCAGTACATGGCAGCAATGAAGGCTATGCAGTGCATTGAAGAAGAGGCCATGCTTGCCATGCATTCATATACCATAAAAGCTGGCGGATATTCTTTTTCACTTCATAATGATGGAATATCGCCTGCAGCCACTCACATCCCTCCTGCATGGAATGTGCTTACACATAGTTTCTATTCACACACAAATGTAATGCTGTGCATGGTATACGTTATGCTTCTGGCTGTTGCCTACTGCTACGAGCGTTTTTATTACCGCCAGCGCGAGGCCTATCCCCCGTGTGAGTTCCTTTACCATGAACTATCGCACATATATATAAACGCTTGTGGCATATACTGTATTCCTTCCATAATTTTTAAAACACCTGTTAATTCGGGGCATACCATCAACAAAAGTTTTCTTCCCATGTACATGTCACTGTTACCTTGCAGCGTTCTTTACTGCATGGCTGTGTCACGTTTTCAGCATACACACATAAAAACATCACCATTGGAAAAATCCGTACATATACCAATTTCAGGTAAACACGAGGTGCGTCTATGAAGTTTGTACATGTTACTGTGTTTATTATTTTTTTCAGCATTCTGGCAACTGGCTTTGCCGGCACAATTCCATTTGAACAGAGCAGTGCAAAAGGATATTTTGAACGCTCTCTTCAATCTGCAATGGCTGAGAAGACAAAAGAAGCTTTCATACATAAAGCCATGCAGGCTGCAGATACCGCATACAGCATATGGGAAAAAGAAGCATTAACAGCATATGACGGGGCGATAGTTACCGGAGAGGATGACATATCAGGTTTTCTCAAGACAGAAGCCCGCACTGCCATACAGAAGATGCTTGAAGAAGCTCTGGGCAGCTATGACGCACGCTGTTTTGAGATAGTTGTTCCTGAGTATGCAAAAGAAGAGCTGTATGCACGCATAAACCAGATGATGCAGGAAGACCCCCATGAAGACATGGTGGCAACATACAGTGCATGGGATGAAAATGTTGGGCACTATGTGCAACAGCTTTTAGCAGGAATTGACTCACAGTTACAAACCACACGCGACGCACTGCTGTCTGAGATAAATACCACCACGCAGGAATACCGTAAAGGATTTATTGAAACATTAGATGAAAAACTAAACAATATACACAAGCTTATACAGCGAGATATTGAGCTCTATTACGTCGGTGCAAAAAATACGTATTTTTACCAGCACTACAGTGATACGGCAAGTTTACGCTTTTACACCCAGCAGCAATCAGCATCACAGATTACTGCACAAATACTTGAATCAACTACAGACAAAACAGATGCCATCTTAACAGAAGTTCAAAATAAGCTGTCATACACCATTAGCAGTATTGGCTTACCACCTGAAGGTGATGACCTTGATATGCTGGTACAGGCGGGAATATATGCATGGAAAGCAGCCGAGGATGATTTGCTAGCAGCACGACTGTCATGGGAACGCTCATCGTTAGATGGGTACAGGCAGGCTGATGAAATCTGGGCAAAAAGCTTTGAGCAATTAGTACAGAAGCGCAATGAGTGGCTTGCAAGCATACAGCAGCAGATACGGCAGGGTATCATAAACTGGAATGACACTTTTATTGAAACAGATCATCAGTATGCCAGTGCACTCAAACTTTTAGATGAAACAATAGCAGCGCAAAAAGAGCAGTTTGATGATTATTGTGCCTCCACACGGGAATTAATCACGAGCGGTTCTCAATCATTAGCTATTGCCCTGGAAAACATAAGCTGGCTTGGTTCATATTTTACTACACTTACTGGATTGCAGTATAGCAATGATCCACAAACTCGCAGCACCATACTACAGAAACTATCAGCTGACACAACTGAAACAAAAGAATTAAAGATAGCTGTTTTTCAGCAATTAAACAAGTGGTACGACATTAAGGCACGGTACAATGACATTATTGCCCACATGGCATTGCAGTACCATACTCAGGATATGTGGGGAACTCCTGTCACCGTATTCAAAAGTGGAGAATTTGTGAAACGGTTTACCGGTGAGGAACAAGCCTTCGCCGGTGCCATGGCTAACTTCAGGGCATTATATATGGCTGTACGTGAAGGGAACATTGCAAATATACAATCAAGCAATGCATTTAACTTTGAAACAGGTTTACACAAATATATTGTAGGCATGCAGTGTTTGCCTCTACTTGGTAGCGGGCAGATAGTAACCTTTGAGGAGCTAATTGCCAGCTTAAAAAATCTTCCGCAGTATGCAGGGCAACCGGAAAAGTTAGAAGCATTGCGTCCCTTCTTATCCTCACTGTATTATTCATATTCAACAGGAGAGATTACCGCTACAGGTCAGTACAACGGGCCTGCAGGTACTGATGCATGGAGCATAGCACGGATGGAAGCATTCCGTCAGTTTGCTGCAACAGCCACTGGAAATTTTGAAGATCTGTTTGGATATACTGAGGTTGTTCAGAAGACAACAGGATTGCTTACCGATGACCGTTATGATAACGAGGGCAATCCTTTGTTTGAATATTACCTCTATAAAGACACAGATGGTGCTGTTATTATAGATGGGTTGTACCAGCAAGCCCATGATCCGTATTTGATGACAGCGGCTGAGTTTGATTTAGAAAAAGAAAAACTAACTCTTGCCTACTGGGAAGAGCGCCTTCGCCGTGCACAGAAACTCTATGAATATGCATACAATGAAACAGGAAGGCCTGATGCACAGACACAGAAAGCAAATTACCAGGCAGCCATTGATACATACAACAAAGCAAAGAAGGAGTATGAGGATGCACTGGCGCTTTTATCAGGGCAGCTTAAGGATGCACTTGTTGCAGCTCAGAAACGTGTAGATGATGCCCAGAAAAAATTTGAGATAGCACGCACTGCCTATGAGGCAGCTCAAAAGTTGTATCAGGAAGCAATGGAACGGTGCCTGTATTATTCAAACCCCGATGCAAAAGAGATGGCAATACAGTTAGTCAATGAAGCAACACAGCAGATCATAGCAATTACAAACAGGATACAGCAAAAGGAGCAGAAGTGGATAACAGCCAGAATGAACTATTACAAAGCACTGATGTTACAGGAGCACAATAGTGAAGCTTCTCAGTATGCACAGCGCATAGAGTTAACAGCCAAGATACTTGAGGGCTACACAACTGATGAAGGTCAGGTGCGTGGGTTGCGCGATATGTACACTACATGGCAAACGATACAAAATGGTACACTGGATGATGTGATGGCTGCAATTGATGATAATAATGATATTTTATTTCTAAAGCTTGAGACTATACTTCCAGGGTACGCAGAAGATGAGCGACTTACATTTTTACAGGAAGCCCTTGAAAACCGCGAAAAGTATTCGGAAGAATATGAAGAAGCAAAGGATTTATATATACGGTGGAAGGCGATAGTCAGCATAGAAAATACTGAAAGCAGAGTACATGAAGCCATTGTTAGTAAACTCAATGAATTGCAGGCAAACAACTTTGCGCTAACCTGGAGTATGCTGCAGGAACAGATAGATACAATAGCCAATGTATCAGCAACTGTTGATGAACGCAAAGCTGCAATAGGTGTGCTGGTGGCATATACTGCTGATACTGTAGATAGCCTGGAACTGACAGAGCTACTTGATGAGACAGATCCAGAAACAATACATGAAAAGGCGCTACAAATCTTCCTTGGTGCACTTCTAAAACATGTATATACCCTGGATATAACCACACATGTAGATAACCAGGTTGTATATCCTGACACAGAGATACTTTACGCTGAGTATGATAAGCAGATTCAGGATGAATACAGGATTAGAAGAATTGATCTGGTAAATGCAATCAATGCTTTAGGAAAATCATTTGAAGATCTATACCACATAACTCGCAATGTTGTTGTGTACCTGCTTCATGATTTTGATACTGAAAACCTTGAAACATCTTTATACACTAAAAATAACATTATACAGCAGGCAAATGCTGCAGTAGATGAAGCCAGTGTAACATATTTTGAGCAAAACAAAAAAACAGTAGAAAAACTATTACATATACTCAATGCCACAAAAGAAGCAGCAACCGATAGTGATGGTATTCACTGGGAATATTTTAACAGCACTTACCAGGATCTGGTAAGCATGTGTGATATGGCTCTTTCAAACAGGAATGTACGCGAAGCATTAGAGTATGGGTATCTTTACACACTGGTAACAACATTAAAAGATTCAATAGATATTCATGATGAAGCATCATTTAATGCTGTTACCACAATGCTTGAAAAGAGTATAGAGGACATTGGGATAGTCATCGATGTATATAAAAATGAACTGGCAGGATGTGATGATACTACCATTGATGAAAAGATAAAAACATATATCAGCATGTTAGAAACAGGAAAAGATCAACAGGGCAACCCTCTTTCAGATACCGAATTACATATAGTACAGGTAAAACTAACAGCAGTAACACAACCCGATATATTTGATTTTATTCATCCTTTAGCATACGAAGGGGAACAATCGGTGGTGGTTATGCAAAGCTTTGCACGCTACGTGGAGCAATTCTATGAACTATCGCTAGAAAAAAGAAGACGCACACAGGATGAAGGTTTTACGGGAAAAATTGCTGAAATACTTGGCATAGATGCAGGACAGGCTCAAACAATGTTTAAACAATCAATGCCGGTGGGACAGCTTATTGAATATGGAAGGAAAGCAGAAAGCTATATACAGACAAAAGAGTATGGCACCCTGCCCCAGTCACTGAAAGAAGCATTACAGGCAGTTGTAAGTGCGTATCATGATGTTTTGATCCAAAAGGCAAAGTATGAAAACAGGAATACCGATAGCAACCAGGCATCAGCAGCGTATGAAAAAAGTCGCTCTGTATATGAAAAGCTTTCTTCATTACAGAAAAAGTATGAAGAACTCATTGCGCTACACAACGCCATGTATGGAAATCAGGAAAATGAATATACAGCATCACAGCAAAACTACTATCAACTACAGCCATGGGGAACGTGGCCAGGATTTGCTGATGCAATAATACGGACGCTACAGGAATGCAACGTTTTATACTCCCAGGTTATAAACGAGATTAATAACACACAATATAACGATTTGCAGGCACAGGTATTTGCCAAGCTTGCAAAATTAGAGGAAACACGAAGAAATTATGAGATTGTAGATTATGTTGCTCGATACTTAAAAGAAGGTGAAATGTATAGCAGTGTTGAGGATTACGCAAACAGGATGCGCAGTTCAGGAAAAGATGAGCAATTTATACAGGATGTAATAGCACACATAACACACGAGCTTACAAAACGTCAGGATATACAGGCGTTAAAAGAAAACCCCACAGGTATTAAAGAGGTGCAAAATAATTGGGATGAAAGTGATACAGGCTGGATACTGGCAGCATACTACCAGGGCATACAGGAAAATTCAGAAGATGCAACAACATTCAATGCATTGCTGTATGATACGGATTTCAGAGCATATGCACTCCTTATGCATTTTCAAAAATTTATACAGCACTATATACATGAAAAAGGTTTTTCGGATTTTGATGATGTGTTTGGTCTACTTGATGGAGAAATATTACGTGCCGGGGAATTTTTAAAACTTCCACAGTATAGTACTGATGGGCAGATACAAGAAGATATCAAGCAATTGTGTACAAGCTTATATGAAGATTTCAAGCAGGTTTACAATACCACAGTAAGTCAGTACATTACAGTGCAGTCATTAACAATACATAATGCATATACATACACCGCCAGCAATACCAGTCCAGCTGATATCTATGCTCATTTTATGGCATACCTTACGAGTGGTACTTTTGACCAGATGCCTGCATTTGAGGATGTATTTGGTACAATACATGAAGCAGGATTTGAACCTTCCGGTTTTACAGCATTGACACAGTGTGGAACGCAGGAGTGGCAACAGTTTTTTGTTAACAACTATCCGACATTCCAGATGCTATATAGTAAGCTGCAACAGGATAGCTCAATCATTGCATACAGTGTACTACCGGAAGGTGTGCGTGAGTACGCAATATTTACAGATTATTTTGCAATGGCACACAGTGGGATAACAAGCGCTGATGATGCAGAAAAGCTTTTAGCATATTACGGCATACATCCTGATATAAGTGGCTATGATGAGCTTAAAATGCATACAGAAAGTTTTATACAGGTAATGGATGTAGCATTAGCCTACGATGGGAGCATGCCCATAGAAGAATATATACAGCAAAATAATATTACGGATCCAAAGGAAAAGAATTTTTTAATACTGTACAGTATAGCTCCTGAGTTAGCCGATCCGGTAAACCTTATTGTAACAGATGGACAGGTTCCACTGGTTTTAACAGGTTACCAGATGCAGACAAAAGCACGGGAACTATTTGAAGCTATAAGCAATGAAGATGATAACGGTTTGCAGAGCCTGCTTGCCATGTGTATGTATGCAGCACATACCAATAGTGTTATAGCCCAGAACGTGTATCAATTCATCCTTTCCCAGCGTAATACGTATAGCAACTGGCGTGATTACATAGGAATCATGGAACAGTACTATGAGCAGTACAGTGCCGATAGTAACTCACCATCAATGCTATACCAGGTCATTATAGATAAGGAAAAATTAAAGAAACGCGATGAGGATGGGCTGGATATTGCTCAAAAGTGGTATAAAGATATCAATGCCAACGGATCATTTGATAGTGGCGATAAAACATTACAGGATTTCATTGCTGAATATGATGCAAACGGGTATGGAATTTCCAGAAAGGAAAATACTTCCGGGAGTATGGAAGCTGTGAAAAGTGACGGATTGGAAGGCAACGTAAAAGGGTACTATACAGGAGATAATAAAAGCTATTACAATGCAATGATTGATAAAGCTACCACTATGGCAGCAGCCCTTGATATGCTGGTACAGGTAGCACAGATGGCAACACAGGCAACCGATACATTTACATTTTATGATGAGGATGGCAGTGGAATTGATACATCATTCGTGCGTGATATACGGGGGCTGCTTAATGAGTTGCAGGATGCGGGGTATGACGGCACTGTAAGTATGGGAGACGATGAAAGCACAGGATCACCCATAGAACAGGCACTGCAAATTATAAAATCATACTCACAGGGAACAGATGATGCACGTATTAAGCAGCTTGTTGATAGTATGAGGGAAGAAGACAACACCATACAGCAGACTCTACTGAAAGCGTATGCAGATATAGAAAAGATGGGGATAGTACTCGAAAGTGACAATTTACAGGAATATCTTGAAAGTGATACATTCCAGGAAGCACAGAGCGTATACACCGCTAACAAAACACTGTTTGAGCAGGCACAAATACAGGTAGATAATGCTTTACAGGCTTACCATGATGCACAGGATGATTACACAAAGCAGCTTGAGATAATTTCCATACTGTATAACCGATTGGAAGAAGCCCGCAAGCTTAAAGAGGATGAGGAGATGCTGTATGCGTATGCATCAACGCCATATCTGTACAATAGCCAGACAAATGCAGAGGGTGGTGATCCTGATGATGCGGCAAGCAAGCTAAAAGCTGATGCAAAAGAGCAGTATGAACTTGCACTGAAATACCGGAATGAGGTGCAGCAAAGAATAGAAGAGCTCAAACACAATGTTGAAGCGGTACAGCAGCAAAAAGTTGAACATGACCAGGAGTATGTGAAGCTGCGCAATGAATTAATTGAGAGAGCACAGCGAGCCTACAAAACAGAAAAGCTTGCCATGTGCATGCAGAATGAGATTAAGCAACTTTCCGTTGCATATCAGGAGCTTAAAGGCCAGTATGAAGCAAAGAAGGATGCGTTTATAGCAGCAACTGACGATGAATATAAAGATGAGCGTGATAAGCTCATTGACAGGATGTTACAGTACAGTTTTGTAAATGGCATTACAACTGTAAAGCGAAAAGATATTGATGAGAATACTGCAACGTTAGTTGCTAAAGCATTAGTTTTGAGCAGAGGGTATAGTGTTTATATGCCTGTAGGTGTATCAGAAGCCATAATGGCAAAAATGGTATATGATTATATCAAGGACAATAAAGACAGAACAGCTACTATTGGTTCCCTTGAGTATCACCTGCAACAATCAGCTTATTACTTTGATAAAAATGCACAAAAGTTTGGAGCCAGCAGGAAAATAGATACCGATCCATGGTTTGGCTCTATTCCCGGGGGCACTGTCATTGCAGATACCAACAGCCCCATGCATGAATATCTGCAACTGCTTAAGGATAACAAAATAACCAATAACGCACTTATCGGCGAATACTATAGTAATTTCTTAACTGCACGCGATGCTGAGTTTAGTTATGAAAACTTAAGCATAGTATACGGTGGGTATTATGAAGTATACAAACCCATTAAGAAACGTTTTGATTATTTATGGAATAAAACAATCAAAGTACTTGGGAAAAAAATACATCCTTTACGTCCACTTGCCTATGTTCTTAAACCCACAGTACTATTGTTTGAATTGGGATTGAATAAGTTATTCAAGCCAATACGAGAAGCTGAACAAAAATGGAAAAACAATGACCACAATGCAAAAGCTCAGCTTGCAAAGATACACTCAAAGCTTACCGAGCTCCAGGAAATTAAACTCAAGATGTTGCAGGCTAAAGCTGCGTTAGCTCGCTACACTGAAATTGAGTCACTGGATGATATGCAACAAGCAGGAGCATTTGTATATTACAACCCAAAGACCATGCAAACGGTATCGGTACAAAAACCCACGTTAAAAGCGGCACTCAAAGAGATAGCGGGAAAATACGGCATAATGATAAGCGATAGCGACCTGCAGTTTATGGTGGAAGAGAACCGTCAGGGGGATTGGGTTAATGTCAATAACTATCGCACAACAATACACAAAACTGATGAGGATGGCTATGAAACTGATGAAACCGTTCAGGTACTGCATGCGGGCACCGTGGGGCAAACGTATGCAAACATCATGAATCAGCAGAAACGTGATGTGTTTGACCGTTATATGGCGCATGTGCAGGCAATGTATACACAGGGTGGCTATGATCGTGTGGTGATAGACAGAGCTGTAGAGAAGGATTTGTACGGAATATGGGCAGGCGATAGTTCCGATTATCAGAGCGCACTTACAATAGGAGCAGAGTCAAAAGGCACCATACGCGCAATGCTAGCATACATGGGCTATGTTGAGGGCATGCCGGCTGATGTGATAAACCAGCTTGATGCCATGATAAGTACGGAAAATGAACAGCAGGTTGAAGAGCTTTTTGCACAGTATGTAAAGCAGTATGAAGGGATAAATGACAGGGAGCTTGCCCAGCGGAAAGCATTGCAGGTACATGAGTGGCAGTTAAAGAAGCAGCAATTAGCGGATAAAAAGGCCGACTGGGACCGCATGGTAAGCCGAATATTCCAGCGAGGTGTGAAGCAGTGGGAGATGATGGTACAGAGTTTTATGAACAGGTGGAAAAACTGGAAGGATGAAACAGAGGAACAAATACTTGAGGGTAATAAACAGTGGGATGAGCGTATGAAACAATTGCAGCAGGCAAAGCTTCAATGGCTTGCCGATGCGCAAAGCGGAGTAAGCGCAAAACAGTTACATAAACAATTAACGGGTATTGAAGTGCTACTATACGATATGGTCACCATGATGAAAGAAAAATATGGAAATGTAATATCTAAGGTGGATGTGCATGCAATGCTTCTTGATATACTGAAAGAGCAGCCAGAGCTTTTAAGCAGTGAAATAATGAATCTTTCAAAGCAGCATACTGAATTTGGCTTGACGCAAATACGTTTGCGAAGCTACAATTACACAATTTTTGATGATGCAAACAGGCTATCAAAAGAATTTGAAACAGCTCAAAAAAAGACGGACAATATTGCACTGCTCAAAGCGTTAACTGAACTTTTAAAGCGGTGCAAAGAACAAATAGATATAGCAAATGAAAACTCACAAACAGCAGCATTGCAGTTTGTAAGTGCCTATAATTTTGGGATAGATGGCAATACGTATACTCGGAAATTATCAGTAAGCGATAAAAAGCAAAAAATAGATGCGTATCGTCCCTATCAGTATACTGACAGTCTGGTGCTTGGTACCTACAATATTCCGATGCTGATGGATTTGTATCAAAAAGATGGAGTGGCTTTTACTGCAACCATGAATGTGGTACTGAGCCAGGTGCAAACACGCATGGGCATGATGATGCGCCCCGATATACCATGGGGTTTTACTTACTATGTTGGCGAATTTGGAGTAATAGAACCAGGTCCAAAATTAAAAAACAAAGGCAAAGGCGAATACGCCCGTATAACAAAAGAAGTATATAATGCAGAAAAAGAAAAGGCTACAGAGGATGCTATATGCCAGTATGTTGATGCAGGGATAGCAGTTACACTGAGCATAGCAACAGCTAATCCCATGGTAGGCGCTGCATATATGAGCTGGAATCAATTCAGTCAGGTGGCAACAGGTGATTTGAGCCTGCAACACTGGGCAGTGCAAACAGGGATAAGTGTGGGAGCAAGCTATGCAGGAGGCTATATAGGTGGAGCCACAAATTCAGCAGTGTATGGGTCATTAACAACAAGTGCAATACAGGGCCTGGGTAATTTTGTGGAATATAAACAGGATGGGGGTTTGGGCTTGCAATGGGGAAGCAAGCAGCAGTGGAGAAGCTTTGGCATAGGAGCATCCACTGCGCTGGTGGGAGCAAAGATTGGGCAGATGTATGGCGATAGCTGGAATAATTCATGGCAACAGTATGGTTACACTGCATCAAGTAGTTATTTAGTGAACAGGTTTGACGGGACTGGAAGCTGGAAGGATGACCTGATACAAGCAAGTGTAAGTACTGCAGCACTATGGGCAAGTAACGAACTATTAGCACAAGGGACAGTGCTTGGGAATATGGCAAGAAGTACTAATGCAATAGCTCCAATAAACAGGTTTATACAGGGAACACTGGAGAATATAATTTTAGCAGGAGTACAGGTGGGTCAGGGTAAAAGCATTTACGATGCACTGTTAGAGCAAAACTGGGCAAAGACCCAGTATACCATGGCGGATTACTTAAGCGACTGGGCATCAAAAATAGCCCAGGAACACAGCGAAGCAACACGAAAGATGATGGAGATGGAAAAGAAAGAAGGCCTGCTGGGGTTAGCATGGTT
>Ga0209204_1001703_pt1 | contig 19782 bp, 15 predicted proteins | sample AD_JPNMR2_MetaG_FD_184425 | JGI IMG/M metagenome (GOLD analysis project Ga0209204, IMG submission 184425) | Active sludge microbial communities of municipal wastewater-treating anaerobic digesters from Japan - AD_JPNMR2_MetaG (SPAdes) (version 2) | ecosystem: Engineered > Bioreactor > Anaerobic...
GAAATTATTTATACACTTAAAATTTCAATCCCAACGTTATTACAAGATTATTGTTAATGGTTTTGACCTCAGCAGGTTCTCCTATCGGACAATCAACCATCTCATTTGCCCTAATCGAGTTATAGGGATAAAATTTTTCTTTTGTAAGCTTATTCATATAAGCTAAATCAATATACCAGGAATTTTCATGATATCCAAAGCCTGCTGTGAGGTATCGTGTCCCATTGTGTAAAAAATATTCCGTATCAGTTCGAATAGTATTGATTCGCATAAATTTTTCAGCATTTTTTTGTGTGGCTTCACTCATATTAGCATAACCAGCACGAACAGAGAAATTATCAGTTAAGCGACATTCGCCACCAATTTTTATGGTAGAAACTGCATCTACAGCACTTTTCATCCCTGCATTCTCATCTTTGAAATCCTTTGTAGAACCGTATTTGTCCATCAACTTAGTAGTTTTTAAATCGGTATAATTGTATTCAACGCTGATAAGTCCTTTTTTCCCAAAAATATAAGCGGCACTTGCATCAAAAACTGCTGGGGTTTGAAGTTTATAGGAATTATATCCAGTTGGCGTTGAAATATAACCTTGTGATTCAGTGTTGAAATTTAAGAGAGATGTATAATCTTCTGATATAGAAAAAACTGTAGGGCTCTGGAAGGAGAGACCGATTCTGAAATTGTCAACAGGTCGAAAAATAATACCCATCTCTAAATTGAAACCGCTCCCCGACGCATCAATAGTGTTGTTCAGATTCATACCCCCACCTTCACCAAAAGTTTCTTCATATTCAGTAACAGCATTATAATCAATAGTCTGAATATTACCGGTAAAACCCAAATAAAACATATGACTGAAATTCCCTGCCCAACTGAAAGAATATTTATTAATATGACCACTTTCATGCAAATAGTAAGAAGGAATGACTTTCTCACCTGCATTTAATATTGACCCCCATGAATTATTGGAAGTAGGATTAATTAAATATCCTTCATAAGCCAATACTGATAACCATGGAATATTTTGATTATTAAAGGGGTGGTAGTTTTCACTACTTTGTAAATCTGCTTCAGGGATTCCATCAGTAAAATAAGCCATATAATCGGTTATTGATGAAGGTGATTCTCCGCTTTGAATAGTTGTCTGGCGATTAAAATTTTTCACCTGCTGAAAAGAAAAAGAAAAATTAGAATTTTGTAATCCGCTTTTGATTCCTTTTTTACTTTGCTTTGTCGGCGAAGCAATTACAATTGAAAAATTATTTGCTTTCAATTTATAAAGATTATCACTTGAATTTACTCCATACCAGCTATTATCGTTATTTTGAAATAAGAAATTTAAAGTTCCAACTGTCTCAGAATGTTGATAAATACCTAAACCAGCTGGATTATCTTTAATTGCTGAAACATCTCCCCCTAACGCTCCAAATGCTCCAGCCATGCTCATGTATCGAGCCGTACCATTTATATCAGGTTGAACAAATTTTACTATATCCAATTCACTTTGAGCAACAATCAAATTACTGCAAAACAATAACACCCATACCCCAATATTTTTCTTCATGTTTTAATAAATTGGTTAATAATTTATTAATTGTTATAAAATTTTACCGTCTTCCGCCACCACTTGAATTTCTACTTGACCCACTCGAACTACCTCCACTGCTCTGGCTTCCTCCACTACTATTAGAAGAACCTGAAGAGCGAGTTGAACTTCCGCTCGAACTTCCCGATGAGTAGCTGGAGCCACTTCGGTTGCTTTCACCAGATGAGCTTCTGCTTGGAGCAGAATAAGTCGATCTGGTATTTGCTCTCACTCCTGAAGAATTGTTTGTAGTATTTGAAGTACGAGGCTGAGTGTTTACAGAAGTTGATCTTCTGGAATTTTCACTATTCGCATAAGAACTTGACGAAGAACGAGTATTAGCAGAATTATATGTTCTTTCAGATTGATTTTGATTATTTAAGACAGCACCTCTTCTTGTTTGTTCAGAACTTGAATTACCAGCATTACTTGGGGTTGTCATTCCTGTTGTATTACTGCTTCGTCCTCCTGTTCCTGTAATAACTGTATAGGGATTATTAGAACGTCCATTTCTTTGGCTAACATTGTCTGAATTGGTAGACATTGCACTAGAAGAAGAACTAGCTACCCTTCTTTCATTTCCAAAATTGGTAATTTGTCGGCGGTTGGCTTCATTATGAGAAGGATTAATCGTTTTGTAATGATAATATCCTCCATAATAAGGATGTCTATAATAGCCATAATACCATGGGGAATAATACCAAGGGTCATAATACCACGCATGCCATGGATAGTACCACGGACTATACCAATACGAATAAGAAGGATAATAAAGGCTCCATCGCCAATACCAGCTATTGTACATAAAAGGTCGATAATAGTAATCAAACCAGAGGGGATTGGTCCAGGTTGGTGTTACCCACGCATAACCTCCTTCGATATAAACATTCCAGTTATAATCATCAAGAAAATACAAATCCATGTAATCAGGATCGGAAATATGAATAGTAAATTTTGGATTATGGAATCTACGAATACGTTCAGCATATTCATAGTCGGAAGAGGAACCTTTAAAACCATGCAAATAATAGCCTTCTTCATGTATTGTATCGTTGAGGAGGCTGTCATTTTCCTCCTTAGTCATCGAAAGAGTACTATTTTCTTTGATGGAATCGCTATGTTCTCTAAAAATGATCTCCTTTGCACCATTTTTGTAAGTGGGTTTTTGTTCATTTTTAGAAGAATATGTTGGTGTTTTGTCATTAGGCGAATAATAAATATCGTCTATCACCTTTGTTTCTTTCTGGCTGTATCCTAATGTTGGGATAAGCAGAGAAAGAAAAATGATAATTAATTGAATAGGTTTCATGATATTTTTTTGTTTAAAAATAGTTTTTTCATCCTAAATAATACAACAATTATGCCATTGTTTTGTTTTTCATAGGTTATAAAAGTTGAATTCGATGTTACTTAAAAAAAAATAATTTTTAATGATTATCCGCATGAATTCCTATTGTAAATTCTTGACCTGAAATCGGTGTTGTAGCTTACAGCAGCAACAAGCAACCTGTCGAAGATTGCATCACCAAAATAACGTCGGTTAAATTTATAGCAGAACTCATTGAGATAGTATTGTAAATACTCGTTAGTAAGTTGATGGTGTACATCCAACAGCAATCGTTTAACGTTGCCAATGGCAATGTGCACCCAGGGTAATATCTTTGGTAGGTCTTCTTTCTTTATAACCTGTGCATGATGTGATTTCACATGTTCAGACAACTTGCTGTAAGGAGGAGCATCATCGGTGGTCAATTCCACCTGTGGATTTACGTGTTCTTTGACAGTATTTAAAATGGTATCAGCTTTTAAATCATCAATAACCAACATTTTCAGGTGATTGACACGTTTGGGCTTTTTGCCCGGTTTGGGGTTTTCCACGAAGGAACTTTCGCTCATAACCACTACTTTGGATTGTCTTTGGCTTCCTATTCCCCGCTTGAGAGGTTTATCCTTTTCTTCTTCCGGAATTAATGTAGTGATAAAAGCATTGTCGAGTTCTACCTCATCGGTCAATTGGTACAAATTATCGCGTTTGCCCATCACATCGCGTAATTTGCATACCATCTCCCAAATGGGCTGATAACGTTTATGTCCCAATTGTCGTTGCAGTTCTGCTGCAGAGAATGATTTTTTCGTGCTGGTAAGCAAATGCATGGCAACATACCAGTACATAAAAGGTAATTTGCTGTTTTCCATCACCGTTCCTGAACGTAAGGATTGCCGATGATGACATTGTTTACATTCGTAACAGAGCTTATTCTGCAGCCAGTAATGGTGCATGCAGCCACATTTTGGACAAATTACTCCGCAAGCGTCTCTTTGAGCCTTAAAATGCTCAATGCAGGACTTTTCGTCGGGGAATTGTGTGCTAAATTTAATGATATTCATAAGAACTATAAATATTGATTTTATCACGTAAAGATAATGAATACCAGTGAATTCTACAAATTTTTCATAACTATTTTCTGAAAAATATACCGTAATTTATTCCTTTTATATTAGGAAAGTTTGCGGATAATCATAAAAAAAAAATAAATAAATCAGGGATAACATAATTTGTTAACCTTGATTTTTTAACTCTGCATTAAATAAGATTGTTTGCAAGCAGCAGATCAACAACGAAAAAATCAATAACCTTCCTTGTGAATACTCTTTACCGAGCGTCCAGAAGGATCGGCCATATTTTTGAATGAAGCGTCCCACTCGAGAGCAATGGGTGTGCTGCATGCAATAGAGGGAACCGAAGGCACACAAAGCGCTGCTGAATCGGACGGGAACAAATCCGAATAAATGGAACGGTAATAATATTCTTCCTTAGTCATGGGAGGCTGAATGGGAAATTTTTCGGCTGCCTTTTCCATTTCTTCGTCGCTTACCAACTTGTTGGTCATTTCCTTTAATGAATCAATCCAGTTGTAACCCACGCCATCCGAAAACTGTTCCTTTTGCCGCCATACGATTTTCTCGGGCAAATAATTCTCAAATGCTTTACGCAAAATCCATTTTTCTATTTTTCCGTTTCCGGCCATTTTATCTTTAGGGTTTAACCGCATGGCTACATCCAAAAATTCTTTGTCCAAAAAAGGAACACGACCTTCTACACCCCACGAAGCCAACGATTTATTGGCTCTCAAACAATCGTACAAATGCAGATTCTTGATTTTTCTGACGGTTTCCTTGTGAAATTCTTCGGGATTTGGAGCCTTGTGAAAATAAAGATAACCTCCAAAAATTTCATCTGAACCTTCACCGGATAGTACCATTTTAACGCCCATCGATTTAATGAAACGTGCCAGCAAATACATGGGTGTACTGGCTCTCACGGTAGTTACGTCATAAGTTTCGATATGATAAATAACATCTCGTAAAGCATCCAACCCTTCCTGAACGGTAAAATGAATTTCGTGATGAATGGTGCCAATATGTTCGGCCACTTCACGTGCTGCAGCCAAATCGGGAGAACCTTCAAGTCCAATGGCAAACGAATGCAGCTGCGGCCACCAAGCATCCTGAGTATTTCCACTTTCGATACGCTTGGGCGCAAATTTTTTTGCTATTGCCGAAATTACGGAAGAATCTAAACCTCCCGAAAGCAATACGCCATAGGGAACATCGGACATAAGCTGACGCTCGACGGCTGCTTCAAGAGCTTTGCGCAATTCTTCAATATTGCTTTCGTTGTCTTTCACATTTTCATAATCTTCCCAATCGCGATGGTACCATTGCTTGGGTTGCCCGTCCAAACTGAAAAAATACTGTCCAGGAAGAAATTCTTCTATACGGTTGCAATAACCTTCCAAAGCTTTCAACTCCGAAGCAACAAAATAAGTTCCATCTTTGTCCCAACCCTGATAAAGTGGAACTATACCAATGTGATCGCGTCCGATAAAGAAAGCATCTTTTTCAATATCGTAGAGTGCAAAAGCAAATATTCCATTCAAATCATCCAAAAAATCGGGGCCTTTCTCCCGATAAAGCGCCAAAATTATTTCACAATCCGATTTGGTAAGGAATTCATATTTTCCATCGAACTGTTTCCGTATTTCCTGATGATTGTAAATTTCGCCATTTACGGCAAGTACCAATTTTCCATCTTTACTGTACAAGGGCTGCTTGCCGGATTCGGGATCTACAATCGACAGTCGCTCATGCGCCAAAATTGCCCTGTCATTGCTAAAAATGCCCGACCAGTCAGGTCCGCGATGTCTTACTCTTTTCGACATCTGCAAAACTTGAGGACGCAGTTCTTGGGAATTCTTTTTTATATCAAAAGCGCAAACTATTCCGCACATATTTCTCTAATTTTTTATGAAAAAACATTTTCTTTGATTCAGTTTTTCTGCTCCTGGCGGAAAAAATGGTGTATATTTTCGGCTGCTTTTCGTCCTGAAGCTATGGCTCTAACTACCAAACTTGCTCCCATTACCGAATCACCGGTAGCAAAAATTTTATCCACCGAAGTTTTCCCGTTTTTGTCAACTTCAATATTTCCTCTGCCATCATATTTTACACCCAATTCGTTAAGAAAGCCTTCGTGTACCGGATGCAGAAATCCCAATGCCAGTAAAACCAAATCAGCCTTAACGGTTTCCGTTTTCCCCGTAGAAACCATTGTCATTCGTCCGTTTTCTTCTCTGTGCCATTCTACTTCTTCAATTAAGACTTCCGTAACGTGTCCATTTTTCCCGATAAAAGCTTTTGTGTTCAGGCACCAACGCCTTGTACAACCTTCTTCGTGTGAACTGGAAGTTTTTAAAATCAACGGATAATAAGGCCAGGGCGTTTCCGGATTTTTTCCAATCGGTGGTTGTGGTAAAATTTCTATCTGCGTAACTTTTACGGCACCTTGTCTGATGGATGTTCCCACACAGTCTGAGCCGGTATCGCCTCCACCAATTACCAGTACATGTTTGTTTTTGGCCGAAATAATTTCTTCCTGTTGCATTGTTTCTCCAAGCAACTGTTTGTTTTGCTGACTCAGAAAATCCATTGCAAAATAAATTCCTCTCATTTCTCTTCCTTCGGCCTGAATATCACGTGGTTGTCCTGCACCAACAGCTATGCAGATTGCATCAAAACTGTCCAACAGTTCCTTAGCTGAAATATTTTTCCCAACTTCCATATTGGGACTAAATATGATTCCTTCTTCTTCCATCAACTTCAATCGCCTATCAATTACATTTTTTGCCAACTTAAAATTAGGAATGCCATAACGCAACAAGCCTCCAATATGAGCATCTTTTTCAAAAACCGTAACCGTGTATCCCTTTCGGTTCAATTGCTGGGCAGCAGCCAAACCAGACGGACCAGAACCAATAACGGCAATTTTTTTTGCTATCCGTTTTCTTGGAGGACGGGCTTTAATCATGCCTTCATTAAAAGCTAATTCGGTAATAGCAGCTTCATTTTCACGAATCGTTAAAGGTGCCTCATGCAAAGACAGCACACACGATTTTTCACAAGGAGCCGGACAAACTCTGCCTGTAAATTCAGGGAAATTATTGGTTTCCTGCAAAATATCAATGGCTTCCTGCCATTTCTCCTTGTAAATCAAATCCTGCCATTCGGGCATTTTGTTCCCGAGCGGACAAGCCCAATGACAAAACGGAACTCCACAATCCATGCATCTCGAAGCTTGAAGTTTCCTGTCTTCACGATTCAGGGTTTGCTCCACTTCTCCAAAATCGTAAATTCTTTCCTGAACGGGCCGATAACCGGCCTCCTTACGCGGAATATATAAAAATGCTTTCGGGTTTCCCATAATTTTGAAATTTAAACTTTTATTGAACAACAGGTTACATCAATAATCTCTTTCAACCTGCTCGATTTTTTTATTGATTGCCTGAATTTTTTCTTCCTGCAACACTTTCTTGTACTCAATGGGAGTAACTTTCAGGAATTTTTCGGAATATTCCGACCAATTATCCAAAATACGCTTTGCCAAGGGGCTTCCAGTGTATTTGAAATGTTTGGAAATCAACTCGTGAAGTTCCTTGTTATCAGCTATTTCTTCGATAAGAGAAAGTTCCACCATTTCCATGTTGCAAAACATATCAAATTTGCCGTCTTCATCCAGCACATATGCAATTCCTCCGCTCATCCCTGCGGCAAAGTTTCTGCCTGTTTTTCCCAACACAACGGTTCTTCCTCCCGTCATGTATTCGCAGCAATGATCACCGGCACCTTCTACCACTGCAATTGCACCTGAATTTCTTACGCAGAAACGTTCGCCTACAATACCATTGATATACACTTCGCCCGAAGTTGCTCCATAAAGGAGTGTGTTGCCGGCAATAATATTTTTTTCGGGAGCAAAAGTACTTTCCTTCGGAGGAACAACAATGATTTTCCCGCCCGAAAGACCTTTCCCGAGATAATCGTTTGCATCGCCTTCGAGACGCAGCGTAATGCCTTTAGAAAGAAAAGCGCCAAAACTTTGTCCTGCAGAACCTTCCATCTGAATTTGAACGGTATCTTCCGGCAGTCCAACCTGTCCATAACGTTTGGCTATTTCTCCGGAAAGCATAGCTCCTATGGTTCGATCGGTATTTCTGACTTTATGTCGAATTTTAACAGGAATACATTGTTCAATGGCCGGCATGGCTTCGGATATTAATATTCTGTCGAGCACCTGATCAATTTTGTGCTCTTGATTCTTTATTTTTCTGATGGCATTTTCTTCTGCCTGCTTCGGTTTAAAAAGAATTTTAGACAAATCGACCTTTTCAATTTTTGAACTCGTTTTAATTTCTTTGCGTACCAACAATTCGGTATGTCCGATAATTTCATCCAGACTTCTATAGCCCATTTGAGCCAAATGTTCTCTCACTTCCTGTGCCAAAAAGGTAAAGAAATTTATCAGATATTCGTATCTTCCGTTGAAATGTTTGCGAAGTTCGTCGTTTTGTGTGGCCACACCTGTAGGACAGGTATTTATATGACATTTTCTCATCATGACACATCCCAAAACAATGAGGGCGCTGGTAGCAAAACCATATTCTTCAGCTCCCAACAAAGCAGAAATCACAATATCCCGTCCCGTTTTTAACTGACCATCCGTTTGCAGTCGGATTTGTCCACGCAAATTATTGATCACCAACGTTTGTTGAACTTCTGCGAGACCAATTTCCTGTGGAAGTCCGGCATGTTTAATGGAACTGGCGGGACTTGCTCCGGTACCACCTTCTGCTCCGCTGATAAGAATCAAATCGGCTTTTGCTTTTGCCACTCCGGCAGCAATAGTACCCACACCACTTTCCGAAACAAGTTTTACGCTAATCATGGCAGCAGGATTGATATTTTTTAAGTCAAAAATCAATTGGGCAAGATCCTCAATCGAATAAATATCGTGATGCGGCGGCGGAGAAATTAAAGAAATTCCGGGTATGGAATGTCGGGTCTTTGCAATAACATTATCGACTTTGTATCCGGGAAGTTGTCCTCCCTCACCGGGTTTTGCACCTTGAGCAATTTTTATTTGAATTTCGTCGGCATTTACCAAATATTCGGCCGTAACTCCGAATCTGCCGGAAGCAACCTGCTTGATGGCGCTGCGCGTACTTAAACCGTCAGGTCGCTGTTTATAACGTTCAGGATCTTCACCGCCTTCACCGGTATTGCTTCTTCCTCCGATTTTATTCATTGCCATTGCCAATGCTTCATGTGCTTCCTTACTAATAGAACCATAGGACATGGCTCCCGTTACAAATCGCTTCATAATGTTTTCTAACGGCTCAACTTCATTTACATCAATGGGATTTCGCTTATAATCGAGTAAATCGCGAATAAAAATGGCTTCCGGTTTGTTGTCTATAATGCTCGAATACTCTTTGAATTTTGCATAATCTCCGGTTCGCGTAGCAATGCGCAAACGGGCAATGGTTTCCGGATTCCACGCATGTTTTTCTCCTTCTACGCGAAATGAATAAAAACCAAGATTCTTCAAACGATTTTCTTCATCAATTTCAGGATAAAAAGCTTTCCAATAAGGAAATAAAGTCTCATTGGCCAAATCGGTCATATCTATTCCTTCAATTTTGGAGATGACTCCCTTGAAATATTTGTTCAGCACAGATGATGAAATACCTACAGCTTCAAATATCTGAGCGCCGCGATAACTTCTTAAGGTAGAAATTCCCATTTTCGAAAGGATTTTCAAAAGCCCCTTGTTCACAGCTTTTACATAATTCGATTCGGCCGTATGGAAATCGAGCTTGATATCGTCTGATTTGATGCGCTCACTGATAACGGCAAAAGCCATATAAGGATTGATTGCATTGGCTCCAAAACCAAACAGCAAGGCAAAATGCATCACTTCACGCGGTTCTCCACTTTCGACAATAATATCGGTTTGCATTCGTTTCCGCTTGTCAATGAGATAATGATGTACCGCAGAAACCGCAAGCAGCGAAGGAATGGGAGCATGTTCCTCATCTACACCTCTGTCGCTCAACACAATATAATTTTTCCCTTCATCCACCGCTTTTTCTACCAAAAGGCAAAGTTCATCTACTGCCTTCACCAAACCATCAGCTCCTTTTTTCGGATTAAAAAGCATCGGTAACACTGCAGTAGAAAAACCTTTGTAACGTAAATTAAGCAAAATATCGAACTGAGTATTGGTCAGAACCGGACTTTTCAGCTTTACCATTTTACAAAGATCCGGAACAGGTTCGAGCAAATTTTTATGAATCGAGCCAACGTAACCGGTTAAAGACATGACCAATTCTTCACGAATCGGATCAATGGGTGGATTGGTTACTTGAGCGAATTGCTGACGGAAATAATTGAATAACCGTTGGGGTTTCTCGGAAAAAACAGCCAAAGGGGTATCATTTCCCATTGATGAAGTTGGCTCTTTTCCTTCTGAAGCCATAGGAAGCATAAGCAATTCAACATCTTCTTTTGAATAGCCGAAAGCGGTTAGCAGACTCTGATAATTTTTTATTTCCGGCTTTACACTTCTGCCCGACGAAATTTCCTCCAGATTGATTCTGTTCCTTTCCAACCATTCGTTGTAAGGAAATGCTTTGGCAATTTGTTCCTTTAACTCTTCGTCATAATAAATTTTGCCTTCTTCAGTATCCACCATCAGAATTTTACCGGGTTTCAATCGTCCCTTTTCTTTAATATTTTCCGGTTCAAATTCTATGGTGCCGGTTTCGGAGGCAATAATCATCATACCATCATTGGTAATAAGATAGCGTGCTGGTCGCAGACCGTTTCGGTCGAGCATGCCGCCGGCGTAGCGTCCATCGCTGAAAAGAAGTGTAGCCGGACCATCCCAAGGTTCCATAAACATGCTATGGTATTCATAAAAACCTCTCAGTTCTTCGGAAATAGGATTCTTTTGATTCCAACTTTCTGGTACCAACATGGCCAATGCGTGAGGCAGACTTTTTCCTGCCATAACGAGAAATTCTAAAACATTGTCCAGAGAAGCACTGTCGCTCATTGCAAGCTGAACGATTGGAAACAAAGGTTTCAAATCACCCAGCAACTCCGATTTCAATACACTTTCACGCGCTTCCATCCATAATCGGTTGCCTCTCACTGTATTAATTTCACCGTTATGAGCCAACATCCTGAAAGGTTGAGCCAAATCCCAGGTCGGGAAAGTGTTGGTACTGAAACGTGAATGAACCAAAGCAATGGCACTGGTAAAATTGGGATTGGTCAAATCGGGATAATAGTCACGCAATTGAAGTGATGTGAGCATTCCTTTATAAATCAGTACTTTGGAAGAAAGGCTTACTATATAAAAACTCCTTCTGTTGGAAAGATTGGATTTTGCTATCGAATTTTCAATTTTTTTCCTTACCAGATAGAGTTTCCTTTCCAACTCTTCCTGACGAAAATTTCCGGTAACAAATATTTGCTTTATCAGCGGTTCGTTGGATGCAGAAATTTCACCCAAAATTTTGCTGTGAACCGGCACATCACGAACTGCCAACAAATGAAGATTTTCTTCTTCAACATTTTCCTTAATAATACGTAAACAAAGTTCTGATTCCTCTTTTTCTCGTGGCAGAAATATAAGACCGGTGCCATATTTTCCGATAGCGGGGACTGGAATGCCTTGTAGTAAAATAAATTCGTGTGGAATTTGCAGCAGCATACCGGCACCGTCGCCGGTCTTGTTATCGGCACTTTCTGCTCCGCGATGAACCATATTCTCGAGCACTTGTAATCCATTTTCAATGATTTCGTGGGATTTTTCTCCGGAGATATTTACCACTAAACCGACTCCGCATGCATCATGCTCATTCTGAAAAGAATACAAAGATTGCTGCTCGTATTCATCTAAATTTAAAGAATTCATAATCAATTTTTTAATTTTATAGAGATGCGGTCAAAATTTGTCAACTGCAAAATAACAGTTGACAAATTTTGAAGTTAGAAAAACCTGTGTGCAATAAAAAAACTGAGAAGCTTATTAATAAAGGATTTTTCGGGTAATACTTAGCGAATGAAAAGCAATTCTCTATATTTTGGTAAAGGCCACATCTCGTCATCAATAATCATTTCAAGTTTGTCCACCTGATAACGAATTTTGTCGAAAAATGGTAAAACGGTATCGTGATAGGCATTGGCCTTTTCTTCCTCACATTCAATAACATTGGCTTTTTTTCTGGCCTCAATCATATTATCTACATCCGACTTGATAGTGTTCACTCTTTCGGCAATTTCCTTTATCAACTGCAAATCGAGCTGGCACATTTTCTCGGCTTCTTCTTTTGAAAATACCGTTTTCATTTTGTTGACATTATCCAGCAAAATAGATTGATAACGTGTAGCAATCGGAATTATGTGATTGATGGTCAAGTCGCCCAACACACGAGATTCAATCTGAATTTTCTTTGTGTACATATCCCATTTAACTTCATTTCGTGCATGAAGTTCCTTTTCCGACATGACATTGGTAGAAGTGAAAATTTTGATACTCTCCTCGTTGGTATAAGCTTTCAAAATTTTTGGCACACTCGTTTCACAATCCAATCCGCGAAGTTTTGCTTCTTCCTTCCATTCATCGCTATAGTTGTTGCCATCAAAACGGATGGGTTTTGATATTTTTATGTATTCTTTCAACACTTCAAAAATTGCAGTTTGCTTACTGGTTCCGGAAGCAATCTTTTCGTCCACTTCAGCTTTAAATTCAATTAATTGTGCAGCTACAGCTGTATTTAATGCAGTCATTGCCGAAGAGCAATTGGCTGAAGAACCTACGGCTCGGAACTCAAACCTGTTGCCCGTAAATGCAAAAGGCGAAGTTCTGTTTCTGTCAGTATTGTCGAGTAATACTTCGGGAATATGGGCAATACCCAAACTCAGTTTTTTCTTGCTGTCCACCACAATGGCTTCATCGCTGCTGCTATTTTCAAGTTTATCCAGCACACTGCTCACCTGTGTACCAAGAAAAACAGAAATAATGGCCGGTGGTGCTTCATTCGCTCCCAAGCGATGGGCATTTTGAGCCGACATGATGGAAGCTTTCAACAACGCATTGTGTTTGTAAACAGCCATCAAAATATTTACTACAAAAGTGATAAACTGAAGATTTTCTTCAGGAGTTTTACCAGGAGTAAGCAAGCCAACTCCCGTGTCGGTTCCCAGCGACCAGTTGTTGTGTTTTCCCGAACCGTTTATTCCGGCAAAAGGCTTTTCGTGAAGCAACAAACGGAAGCCGTGTCGACGAGCAACTTTCTTCATAATGGACATAATTAACAAATTCTGATCCACTGACAAATTGCATTCTCCGTAAATGGGTGCCAATTCAAACTGATTGGGTGCTACCTCATTGTGTCGGGTCTTCAAAGGTATGCCATAATTGTAGGCTTCAAATTCCAAATCTTTCATATAAGCTACCACCCGAGTAGGAATTGAACCAAAATAATGGTCTTCCAACTGCTGATTTTTTGCCGACTCGTGTCCCAACAAGGTTCGTCCGGTTAACAATAAATCGGGACGGGTAACATACAGACTTTCATCTACCAGAAAATATTCCTGTTCCCAACCCAGATACGAAAAAACTTTTTTCACTTTTGGATCAAACAATTTACAAACCGCTGTAGCTGCCTTATCCACCGAATTGAGCGATTTTAACAAAGGAGCTTTGTAATCGAGCGATTCGCCGGTGTAAGAAATGAAAATGGTAGGGATACACAACGTATCGTCAACTATAAAAGCAGGCGATGAAGGATCCCACGCCGTATAACCGCGCGCTTCAAAAGTGCTTCTGATTCCTCCGCTCGGAAAAGACGAAGCATCTGGTTCTTGCTGCGCCAGCAACTTTCCGGAAAATTTTTCAATGATGTTCTCTCCGGGTTTGTCATCCAAATAATCAATAAATGAATCGTGCTTTTCTGCCGTTTTATCAGTAAGCGGCTGAAACCAATGTGTATAATGAGTTGCGCCAAGTTCCATTGCCCATTTTTTCATCCCTTCAGCAACTTTATCGGCAATGCTGCGATCGAGTTTGGTTCCTTTTTCAATGGCTTCATCAATTTCTTTTATGGTTTGTTCCGAAAGAAATCTGGCCATGATGGATCTTGTAAAAACATACTTTCCAAAATACTCGGAGGTTAATTCGGAAGGTACTTCCACTGCAGCGGCTTTTTTCTTGAAAGCTTCCTCAACTGCTTTAAATCTTAGTGATGACATAAATTTATAATTTTGAATTTATTCTTTAATTTTTATCTTAAAAATTTTCTTATTGCTACCTTAATGTTATTATTTCTCTGCAAAATTAAATAAAATGACAATATCAATCTATGAAATTCATGTTTTTTTGAAAAAATATTTCTAATACTTACTGTTTGAAATTATTTGTTATAATAAAAAGATAAATTATAAGATAATCAACAGAAATTGTTATATATTAAAAGTTTAATAGTTTTTTCTCAGAATAAATTGAATTGAAGCCAATACTGAAAAATTTGAACAAAGATAGATAAAACTTTTCTTATTTTTCTTTAAGACTTTGATTCATATCGTTTACTGATTGAATGATAAAAGGTGTAAGCATCAAAAAATTTCAACTCTGCATCGAACGATCTCTATTCGGATCATAGAATTTTATTTATTCAATTTTTCACCTGATATTTTGTTGTTAAAATTCGAATTATTGTTTCTTAATGAAATTTTTTCGTAGAAAACTTCATTTCACCGCTTCCAAAAAATTTGTTTTAATAAAGACAGACTATTTCATCTCGAAGTAGTCTGTCTACCAAAACTATAAAACTAAAAAACAACACGGTTTTGTCCGCGTTTTGGTGAATACGTTTGAAATCTCGTGAAAAAGGTGAATATGCTTTCATGTTCAGCTTATGAGAAAAAATTAATCGAATGATGTATAAGCAGTTTCACCATGCTGCGTTTCATCCAAACCTATGGCTTCCAATTTGTCGGGCACCCGAACTCCCAAAATCCTATCCGAAACTTTAAATAGCACAACCGTAACGATACCCGAATAGAGTATTACGGCCATAACAGCAATTAACTGTACCAAAAGTTGATGCCAATTTCCTGCTATAGCGCCACTGTAGGCGGATTGAATTGTTGGAGTTGCCAACAGTCCGGTCAGTATCGACCCGGTAATCCCGCCAATTCCATGTACGCCAAAAGCATCCAGTGAATCGTCGTAACCTATTTTTGGTTTTACGAAAGCCACCATTGCAAAACAAATCAAAGAAACCAACACACCAATAGCCAGTGCTCCGCCAACATTTACGAATCCGGCAGCCGGCGTTATGGCGACCAACCCTGCAACCGCTCCCGTACTGGTTCCGACAATTGTGGGTTTTCCATCGTTAAACCAATCGAGAATTGCCCATGTCAAAGCTGCAGCTGCAGCGGCAATATGGGTAACCAGAAAGGCATTTGCAGCCAATCCATCAGCTGCCAGCCCACTTCCGGCATTAAATCCAAACCATCCTATCCACAGCATGGCAGCACCCATTACAACATAAGTGATATTGTGAGGAGGTAAGGCATGACCCTTGTAATCGCGTCTTTTACCCAACATGATTGCCGTAACTATGGCTGCAATACCCGCATTGATATGTACCACTGTTCCACCTGCAAAATCAAGAGCTCCCAGCTTATATAACCATCCATCAGATGACCAAACCCAATGAGCCACAGGATTGTAAACAAATAGCGACCACAAAACGGTGAAAAGCAAGAAACCTTTGAAATTAATACGTTCGGCAAAAGCACCAATAATAAGTGCGGGTGTAATTACCGCAAACATACATTGGAACATCACAAAAACCAAATGAGGAATAGTTCCAACCAAAGTGCCGTCTGCTGCGATTTGCGAATGAGAAATAAAATAAGGACTTAAATCATGAATGCCGATATTTCTTAAAAACGCCCCATCCAATCCGCCAATAAAAGGAGAAAAAAATCCTTCAGATTTTCCGAATGACATACTATATCCGCAAACAATCCATTCAATGCTGATTACGGCAACAATAATCATACATTGCATGAATATGTTGAGTACATTCTTTCTGCGTACCAAGCCACCGTAAAAAAGAGCAAGTGCCGGAATACTCATAAATAATACAAGTGCTGTTGCCGTAATCATCCACGCCGTATCTCCGGCATCTATTTTCGGTTCGGCAACTACCGTTGCGGCCGATATTTTAATACTGCCCATTACCAATAGGGCTAACAAAGAAACTATATATTTTTTCATTTTTTATACCTTTAAAAATTAATACCTTACAAACAATTTTTTTAAAAATCGAAACTTATATTCCGTTTGAATCTTTATTGTACAAAGCTTCCGGTCCCGATTCACGGGTACGAATGCGATAAGTCTGTTCAATATCGGAAACGAAAATTTTTCCGTCTCCCGGATCGCCTGTCCATGCCGAATCCAAAATGGCATTCACCGTTTTTTCGAGATTGATGTCGCGCACCACAATCGACAACATACGCCTCTGAATATAACTAGACTGAAAAATTTGTCCTCTTACCACCTGATCCTCTTTCGATTTGCCAAGTCCGGTAATGTCCCAATAGGAAAACCACTCGATGCCGGCCTCATAAAGTGCCATCTTTACATCTTCAAATTTAGATTTTCTGATCACTGCTTCAATTTTCTTCATAATTGTATGATTTTAATAAATTATTGAATTACACCTATTTATAATGACAAGCCAATGGTTAAATAATATTGTTCCGTTGCCGGATTTAAAATTGCAGAACCTTTCAGTGGAAGTTTGAACGAATCGGTTATTTGAATATCTCTTGTAACGCTCAATCCGATATTTACTGCCTGAAAACTTCCATCAGGAGTGTGCCAACCGTCGCCTGCACCAGCAAATAATCTTATATTTTTAAAGTCATATCCGGCTTCAAAATACTTGTCGCCGCCTTTAGACCCTGCACTTCCGGCTTCATTGAAAATGTAATTTCCAGCAGCATAAAACCCTGAAATTCCATATGAAGCATTGAATTCATAGGCATGAGAACCAGTACTCGCGGAATAATCAAAAAATTTGGATGGCGGAAAATAATAGTTTGTCATTCCCAACGATAAACCGAACGGAAATGCATAATTGACAAACAAGTCCATTTCCATGAAACCATCAATACCTGCCGAGCCCCACGAACCGACAGAAAAATTTTGATGGCTGAAAGTCAGCGTAGGTTGAATGGAAGCATCGGAGTATTTAACTCCACGCCAAACGTACGAACTAACAATATCGGTAGATACTGTAAAGTTTTGAGATTTCGTTATAATTGGAATAGAAATTGTAAGGGAACAAATAATCAATAACTTTGTTGCTTTCATAACTTTCAAATTTTAATTGTAGAATTTTTCATTTTGCCGCTATTTAGAAATTATTTTTACATAATGTTTTTCTTTCAATTAAAGTTCAATCAAAATGTTTTATTTACATGGCAAAATTAATCATAATGTAAATTAAATCCAAAATAAAATACATTTTATTTCAAAAAATATTTTTGTTAAAATGATTATCCGCAAAGTATCCTACTTTAAAAGGGAGAAATTACAATATATTTTTCAAAAAATAGTTATTAAAATATTTGTATAATTCACTGATATTCATTGTTTTTACACTTCAAATCAACAACTATAATTCTTATGAATATCATTAAATTCAGTTCACGATTCCCCGACGAAAAGTCCTGTATCGAGCATTTTAAGGCTCAAAGAGACGCTTGCGGAGTAATTTGTCCAAAATGTGGCTGCATGCACCATTACTGGCTGCAGAATAAGCTCTGTTACGAATGTAAACAATGTCATCATCGGCAATCCTTACCTTCAGGAACGGTGATGGAAAACAGCAAACTACCTTTTATGTACTGGTATGTTGCCATGCATTTGCTTACCAGCACGAAAAAATCATTCTCTGCAGCAGAACTACAACGACAATTGGGACATAAACGTTATCAACCCATATGGGAGATGGTATGCAAATTACGTGATGTGATGGGAAAACGCGATAATCTGTACCAGTTGACTGATGAGGTAGAGCTTGACAATGCTTTTATCACTACATTAATACCAGAAGAAGAAAAGGATAAACCTCTCAAGCGAGGTGTAGGAAGTTAGAGGCAGTCCAAAATAGTAGTTATGAGCGAAAGTTCTTTCGTGGAAAACCCCAAACCGGGCAAAAAGCCCAAACGTGTTACAGGCTGATACCATTTTAAATACTGTCAAAGAACACGTAAATCCACTGACCGAATTGACCACCGATGATGCTACTTCTTACAGCAAGTTGGATAAGCATGTCAAATCACACCATGCACAAGTTATAAAGAAAGAAGACCTGCCAAAGATATTACCCTGGGTACATATTGCTATTAGCAATGTTAAACGGTTGCTATTAGATGTACATCATCAGCTTTCTAATGATTATTTACAATACTATCTCAATGAGTTCTGTTATACCAAGTTGTTTTCTAATATAAAAAATAATTCTTATCTTTGCTCAGAAAAAACAAATAATATATATTATGAGCAAAACAGCAAAGATTAAACCGTATTTAACGAGTGAAGAAATTCTTTTGAAGATAAAGGGAACAAGAGGTTTTTGGCGGGTTCAAAAATGGTTAATCATTTATAATGCATTAAATTATCCACGAAACGCAAAGGAAATAGCAGCTCATTTGGCTGTATCAGAGTCTTTGGTACACAAGACTATTTTTGAATATAATAAATATGGTATAGCGTCCATAGAAACTAAAGGCAAAGGCGGTAGAAGGAATTCATACTTGAGTGAAGAAGAGGAGGAATTATTTGTAAATGGTTATTTGGAGAAAGCCGGGGAAGGACAAATAATAACCGCAATGGACATCAAAGAAGATTTTGAAAAGAAGATAGGAAAGAGAGTTAGCAAAACTACTATTTACAGGATGCTTAAGAGAAATGGTTGGAGAAAAATTGTACCCCTTCCTGTTCACCCCAAACAGAAGAAGGAAGAAAGAGAAGCTTTTAAAAAAACTTTGGTAAGAAAGTGAGTCAACTGATTGAACAGGAATATCTTGATAAAAGTAAAGTTGTACTAATGACACAGGATGAAGGAAGATTTGGAAGAGTAAATATTCCAAGGAGTTGTTGGGCACCCAAGCAGGTTCGTCCATTGGTTGCAAAACAAGTAGTAAGAGAAAGTTTCTATGTTTATGCAGGAATATGTCCAAAGTTGGGACGCATTAGTTCTTTAATATTACCTTATGCAAATACGGAAATGATGAATTTATTTTTAGAAAATGTATCCAATGAATTTAAGGAATTTGAAATTATCATGCAGTTAGATGGAGCAGGCTGGCACAAAGCAAAAGGTTTAAGAGTGCCCGGAAATATACATTTCATACGGCAACCATCTTACAGTCCTGAAGTCAATCCAACTGAACATCTCTGGGATGAGTTAAGAGAAAAATATTTACACAACAAGATATTTAATTCTATACCAGAAACAATGGAAATAATTTGCAAAGGAATAAATGAATTAAATGCAAAACCTGATTATGTAAAATCTATGACTTTGTTTCCTTATCTAAATATTATATTTTAGAACACAACTTGGTATTATTTCTTAGAACATTCCATCTTTGGTTGTAATTAATAGAATTTTACTATTTATTTCTACTTCTTATCAACCAATAGTTTAGCTTTAAAATTTGTATCTAAGTGTTTTTTAAATATTCAAAACCTT
>Ga0209204_1001704_pt1 | contig 19779 bp, 28 predicted proteins | sample AD_JPNMR2_MetaG_FD_184425 | JGI IMG/M metagenome (GOLD analysis project Ga0209204, IMG submission 184425) | Active sludge microbial communities of municipal wastewater-treating anaerobic digesters from Japan - AD_JPNMR2_MetaG (SPAdes) (version 2) | ecosystem: Engineered > Bioreactor > Anaerobic...
ACCCAGAAGATTATTGCCATTAACACGATGAGAATAACCAATTGGTAGGTGAACACATATTCAGTCATACCACCCTGGCGATGCCGAACCAGCTCCTGCAATTCCGGAGTCTGTAAAAGCTGTAAACCGCTTCCCCACGAAATGTAGGCACTGAAAAACAAAATGCTCAAAGGGGAAAGGATAAGATCTGCCAATGTTCTGACATCAATATCAATTAAATAAGCCAGAGTACATCCTATAATAAGATGCAGGATAAGCCAGATATTGACAATCCGCGATATTCCTGGTGAACTCCCAGAACCCAAAAACAACCACCGCCAAAAGCTCAGTTGCAGCATCATTTCCAACCTTTTCGTTTCTCTTTTGATTTCCCATCCAATAACAAATCCGGCAGGAGGGAATTGAACCCTCATCTAATGACCTAAGGTCATCATGCTCGCCGCCGAGCTACTGCCGAACGCACCTCACAGACGATAGCCATTATGTGGGAATGGCACGGCTATAATTAAGAAGCGTATCTATTAACTCAAAATATGTTCCCTCAATCTGCTTGTCCTCCATTGTGAATTTGCCTGTCAGAATAGGCCATTTTTCCTTATCTGTACGGCACAAAAGACCCATCAATATATCGATAAGCTGATGGATCATAGCCTTGGTCGGACATTTCATTGATACCGTAATAATCGAATCAGCATAACCAACATAGATATGTTCATTGCCCAAAGCCCAACGGGACAATGACTTAAAAAAACTTGGTTCAGGACGAGGGGTAAGAGTGTGCAAAAGACTGTAAATCTGCGGCATCAAATGACTTACGTTTTCACCGGAAATGTTGGGAAGTGTCAGATAAATCATGCTTATCCTCCTGGCTCAATCCTTAAAGTCAGACTTACTGTACAACTGTGCTATCCTGTGTCAATCTGATCGTGGATAACTGGCGTATCTCATTTAAGACCTCTGCGCATTCCTGATCGGTAAGAGTGAAGGCATATTTGAGCGCCTTGGTCAAGTATTCATCCATAAAGTAATTGATGGATTCCGGACAGCATAAAGATCCCAAACTATCAATGTATTCAACCTCCTTCTTGTCTTCACTAAGCGTGGTTTCCAATGTAATGGCGCAGCAGTAAACATTGCCACAGAGCCACATGTTGTACTGCATAAGCTCATCACTCAGAATCGGTATCAGTTCCCGAATAATCTTTTCCCCGATTGGTGACAACGGGTCATACTCCATATTGTGGACGTGTCGGCAATATTCCCTGAGGTCAGTATAAATATAACCAACCCAACGGGCATAATCCGGATTCAAAGGCTCCAGACGAAGCGTGGGCACAAGAGTCGTATCCAGGTACAAGTCCCTGATAAGGCATAACGACGACTTTTCCTTATGGACCCACTGGAGGAACTCTTCTTTCGTCATGATGTTATCCACACCAGGCGGGGCATCCTCCGGAGAACACCAGGCTATTTTCCACGCAAACCTTGTAGCCCAGAAGTTGACAGTATCCACATCATGGGCAATGTCAAAGATCAGCCTTTTATGACCGGAGGAGATATGAAAACTCTCAATGGCCCAGTCATTCGTCCCTTCAAATCGTTCCACAGTAACACGCATAAGCAATCCTCCACAACAACATGTCCCATCACCAAGTAGCCTCTACAGGACTATCCCTTCTGCGGCTCTTCCGTAGTATGACCGGCATGATAGCCATCCTGATAACCGCGATTGTAACCATCCTGATGTCATTCCCAGTAACCCTGGGCATGGCCAGATTTGACGCCATCTTTGTATCCGTTTTCATAAGATGTTTCGTTTGCCTCTTCTTGCGCTGTGGAATAACCGGTGAGGTATCCTACTTCATATCCTTTCGATAGACCTTCTCTGTGACCTTCCGCATAGCCATCATCAATGCCAGATTGATAAGCCTTGTCCACTGCCTCGGCCACATCAGGCAGACAGGAAAGACACCTCTGGACATAGATGGACAGGGTATTCTGTTCTTCTTCTTTAACTTCAAAGAGCAAGGGTTGCTGACACTGTGCACAAAAAACAAGCACAACCGGCCACGTATTTGCTTCGCTCATCGTCAAACACTCCCTCTGATTGAAAACAGTCTTGAATGTTTTGTTCCCAGACACGCAACACAACAAAAAGTGGCGGCAGCCATGCTTTCTTGCAAAGCTACCGCCACATTCCCTGCCTCTCAGATCCCACCATAATGCATTAGCTACACATTTCGGGAATTCGTTCTTTTCCGAATTACCTCTTCCAGATGTTCAACATCCGCAGATGGCACTCCATCGGCAGTTGCCTCTGGTGGGATACAGCTATATAGACTATCAAGCCTCTTATCCAGGTGGAGTTTGAGCTTTTCACTGGTATATGTGGATGACGATGGATTTGTGTCATCCATATATTTCAGAATCTGCTTCACTTCAGCCAAATGCTTTTTGGGAAGTGCCACCTTCAAGATACGTTCAAACACCGTTCGGCTTTCTTTATAGGGGAGATCCCGCTCACGCCTTTTACCCCAAGTCAAAAGATGCGCCAGGATATACAGCTTGCAATAGGTGAAGAGATCCTCTGCTTTCTGCATGTCCTTTTCATCACTCAAGGCCACAACACATTTAAGTAGCAGCTTATGCAGCTGGCGGATCTCCTTTTCGTCGGTGGCCATCAAACCGAAACCGAGCATCGTCGTGATGGCGTATGACCGGGCAATCTGATTAAAGACATTATCGTCGGGATACTCACTGGCAAAAATTGCCGACATTAATGTCGAAGCGGCCAGTGCACGCCGGTAAGGCAAACCAGGGAGGTCATCCGCCTGTGTCAGCAAATAAGTACAAGTCGGGATGAACCCCGCTGCCGCCCTGGCAATCTTCTCAAAACCATTGGAGGCGATGTTAATCAACAGATCTGCATACTCAAGCAATGAGTAAATGTGATAGGGAATATAGTCCACATAATTATTCTGCTCATAATGACTCAAAAAGAAATCCGGCCAGCAAACATTGAATTTGCCACCATCATGGCTCGGAAAGATATTTGGATAGTAAACATCAAGCGTGTCGTTCCTATTTAAATTGCCCAGGACATCCCGGGTCTGGAGGACGGAGAACAAATCACCGTAGTTACCGCATTCAACGGCAATCTCTTTCCACAAGGCATTGAGGGCCTCTCTAAATCGCTGGAGCACATCTTCTGTGACATCGTGCATGTGCAGGGCGGTGTCCCGGTCCTGTCGCACAATATCTGTAAGCCCGATCAGATGCCTTGTCAGCTTATTGGCATAGTAAACGATATGGTGAATAGGGCAGCCGGGTGCTGTTGTATTGTAAATGGAATCAATCGTTTCGGCTAAATTCATAAGGCATACAGCTCCTTTATGCCTGGCTATCGGCTCCGATGGATGCTTCCTTCTTCTGGTCTAGTTGTCGAAGAATGCACTGCATTTCTTCAACTTCTCGTGATGGGCATGCATGGGCCTCATGGCGATCAAGGACAGCCTCGTAATACCGATCAATAACGCAGGTCACGGATGGTGCAGAATCCTTTTCAACTGGATCGGTCCGAGCAAGACCATCCAGATACTGACCAAGGGCATTCAGTTGTTCTGGATTAGCTAGTTTATCCTTACAGATCTTTAGGAATGCCTCAACACGATTCTCCTTAACCGAGGATGCATGATGCATTCCAGACCAGATGGCACGCGCCAAGATGATCAACTTACAGAGCAATAGCTGCTCTGGAGATTGCTTGGCGGCGGTTTGCAAGAGAAGCATATGGAAGTCTCGGATCTGGGAATCGGTCAATCGCATGACCCCTTCAATAATCCAGGATATAGCTATCAGGTTGGATTTGAGGGCCTCCAGAACCGGGGGATTCGAAAGCTTATCGCCCAGCACAGCCACGATCAGGTTATGGGCCAAAACGGCCTTATGGAATATCTCTCTGGCGGTGAAAGACCGATTAATCAGAGACCGATTAATCAGAGACAGACACTTCGCCACAATCCCACTGGCCGCGAGTCTGATCTGCTCACTGGCATTGATATTTTCAGTGAGGGTGACAATCTCTTTCGCGGCTCCCAGCATCGTGAAGATGCAGGATAAAGTCAAGTTAAAGCTATCTTTGCTATGCAGCAAACCATACAGCCCTAAGTTTTCATAATTGGTGAAAAAGGGCTGATCTTCGCATGATTCTGTATTGGTAATATTGACAATATGCTCAAGCGACGAAATGACATCGCTGAAAATAACAAACTCGGACCAGATGGTATTGATGTACTGTCTCAGGAGGTCGATATCATACTCAATCAGAGGAAACTCAGAATCAAAGTACTTGATATCAGTCTTCTTCTGGACATCAATAGCATCCAGTTGATTCGTGATCACGGTGATCAGGTCATACAGCTTCTTAATAGCACACTGCTGGCTATATCCGGGGATTTCAATCAATTCGGCAATCCTTTTGTACTCTCGGGATGGCATGCTTTTCCTCCGCTAAACGCAGCTTGCTTAACAAGCGTTTACGACTCGTCTTCGGCGTCAGTGAAACAAATTCATCCCATGTAAGGCAACCTCCTTCAATGCTAACGATGTGATCATACCATCCTGTGACCATCACACCTTTGGAGGTAAAAGATAACAAGATCCCACAGGTATCGTTACCAAAACGCACCAGACCTTTTTGCTGACCACTCATTGACCTTCCCTGCACTGTCAATTTTCAAAATCAATGTACATGTTATCAGGCACGAGACTGAACACAGAATCAAGGAATTCTTCTAATTTGGCATAGACTTCCGAATCATCGGGTTCATCATCCAGATAATTTTCCAGGCATCGACGGACATCCTCAGCCAAAATCAAGGTTCGATTGGCGTCTCCCCAGGTGAACCAACCGGCCTCCGAGATAAGCTCCAGGACTTGTTGATATCCCTGGAAGACATCGGATGCCAGAATGAAATGACACTCATAAACGGGAAAAGGAAGCGACTGATTCTCTTTGTTCATGATACGACTCCTGTGTGGCAAAAATAAAGCTAACAGATTCATGCCCTTTCAACATCCCTAAATCAGCCAGAGAAACAAAACACAACATTCATCCTTGCGGTTGTGACTCAGCGGTGGCCTCTTCGGGGTTTGCAGCCACCATGCCGTTGAGTTTGTTCACCTTCCAATTTCTCTGCCGTACACGCTGCCAGACTTCGATCAACACCGTCAGCGGTGTGTCCTGGCTTCCCCAGCGGCTGAAATTGGTATGAAGCCATGACACAAGATAAGCCACGTTTCCGCGTTGCCTGATAGCATATGTTTCCGGATCATCCATACCACGGATACCCTGGACACGCTTAAGTTCCGTGTGACATAATTCAGCGAGGGTAAGTACAACGCTCTGTAAATTGGGCAGCGCAAGTGGCCGACAAGCGTTGCTATAAATTTTTGCGATCTCTTCAGCAGGCCACCCTGTTCGCATCAGGTAAGAGGTGATAAGAATGGACATATCGCCCGCTGCGTCCTTTAGGTCACCATAATCCGAACTCCTGGATAGCTCTCCTACCTCTTCAATGATTCCCAAAAAAGGAGCAATCCGGCCAAGTTTAAGGCCATCACCTTCCTGGTCACCAAAGTTTTCTTTTGACCAGGCCCCAATTTCCTTAATAGCTGTAATTAATTGTTCCTGAGTGTCCATACCACATCCTTTCTTCCTTTCAAGGTGAGCTTATGATCTGCCTATCAATTTGATAGCAAGAGTCATGATTGTTGTAACTGCACAGATAGCATACAAGCAGGCTATTACCTTAAAGATCGTTATCCACCCATGCAATTGCCGGATACTAAGCTTTGTGATATCAAGCCCTCGGATATAACACCGAATATAGGCCGCAATACCCGTCAATACAATCATCAAGAGAAGACTAATGCAGTACACAAAATTTACGATCTGCATTCAAACGCTCCTTCATTTGCCTTCTTTTTACAAAAATATCCCAGGCCCAGGAGTCGAACCTGGCTCGCTGGCAACATGTAGGCTGGATCGTCGGAATCACGCAGCGGGGGCACCGGCCCTGCCTGGTCTTATTCACATTATTCTGGCTTTGATCGCCCATCCCACCCTATAACCGTGGACATATAGCATCTCGCCGAAAAGGTGAGTAAGTAATCAGCACATTTCAAAGCCTGTGAATACCCTTCCACAGGTATAGAATCACAGGCATTTTGATCCATTGCCTCACACGCGCTTCTCAATCGCTGATAAATACGCTCCACCTGTCGGCACAATCCATTAAGTTGCTCTAACGTAACACGCTCCATCATGGGTCTCCATAATGACGGATGACTTATATATCCATTGTCGGCACAGGAGACGGGTGCTGTTAGTGGGCTGCCAAAACAATTCACCTCAGCAATTGCAATGAGTTCTGGTATCGGATCCAACACAACATTTGGATTCTGTAAGAAAGGATCAGCCGGAACCTCAATATCGACCTCTGAAGGCCCATTTCCATTGAGGACTGATTTTACAGCATCCATATTTGCAAGCCATTCAGGAATACAATCTGCTGTGGGATACTCAATCCACACAATGTAATCAGCGATACCTATGTGATAAAGACGATCTTCAAGAAACTCTAGAATAAAATGTGGCAAATCATAGACATAACACGTCTTGCGCTTAAATTTAGCCTTGATCGTTTCCATAAGCGCCTCTTTTCGTCTAACATGTCCACACGTGTGGACAGTGCCAGGACAACCCGCAGCTACCCTCAAATTATTGCATTCCTAAAAGCATATTCTTGTGGTAATTAACATACGTCTGAAGTTCCTGACGGCAGCAAGCGATGCGATCCTCCAGTTTTATCAACCAGTACTCAATGTAATGCGCCGAATCAACACTATCCAAAGACCGGCATTCCCTCTCCAGAATGGGAAAGGCTCTGTCGCATTCCTTTTTGAGGAAAAAGATCTCAGTTTCAATCCTATCCTTATTGGGGATCTTTATGGCCTTCTTCTGTTCCGACCCCACTTCGGATGTTTTTCGCTTACGTCGCATGAGAATTTTCCTCAGAGAACGACCGCCAATCAGCGATGACCTGTTCACAGAATACCTGATATGCCCGAGATAATAAATTCTGCAACGAAGAAAAATATTGTGTTCGCATCAAATCATTAACAAATTCTACGGCATTCGGAGATTCACTGAGCCAGGTCATTAGATCATTGAAATGCTTTACATAAAAAACAATGCCTTTACTTTCATAATCGCCAATGACTGTTTCTATATAGGAATCTGGAGCATAGCCAAAATCTTCCATGAAAAGTGACAACTTGTTTTCCATAAGGACACCTCACTTTCGCTGAAAGATGCTCAGCTCTTCAAACTGCTTCACAAGTTGCCCCACAACGTAATTAAAGGAATGCTCATCATGAAAGGTGAGTGCATAGTTAAGGACATCCCCCGATCCACACAGCAGAGACAGTGTAATTTTGGGAAAACCGATAATACATTTTTCTAAAAATAATGATTGAAACAGGATGAGGGGAAGCGTATCTTCTGGAGTCTGAGGAAACTCCATCACGTAATAGGCATTCTTGTAGCTGTTGACCACCGTTGTCAGAGATATGCCGCTATTCGCTTTCAGCGTGAACTCCTCTCCGGCATAAAACAGCTTCAGTTCACATAAGTTGTCCTCCTTGTCTCGCTTACCGATCATCAAAGCAACACGAGAAAGCGGGATAATTACCCGTTCCGAATTTCGGGGAACGGAAAGAAACATTCCGTGAAGACTGACCGTTGAGGTTCCAGGTCCCCGATCTTTGGCTGCTTTTCGGCTCATCATCCACCCTTTGACACAACAAAAAAAAATCTGGGAGAAGGGACACTTCTCCCAGATTTTATAGCACAATCAGGCAATCAGACAATCAGACGAAATGACAAACGGACGAAATGACAATCAGGCAAAATGACAAACAGACGAAATGACAATCAGGCAATCAGACGAAATGACAAACGGACAATCAGACAATCAAACAATCAGATAGTCGGGCAGACAGACAAAACAAGCTCAAGAGACGAACAGCAAAACACCATAAATAGCAAAATGAAAAACGCTCAAATAGAAATGTATCTTCCGTAATAGCAGGAACATAGCTAATTCCTTTGTTGCAGACGAGGCTGCTCCCGACTATTAACTATAACCCATACATGACCTACGTACAAAATGTTATTCGATAGACAGTGAGTTAACAATGCACTCACGTAATCTATCGTTTACATATGGCAGAACCTGGTCGTCAATCATGACCGGCAAAAGGGCACCAAAGCCAAATGCACGGCCATGACCGACACCATTGATAAGCCTAAGTAAGAACTGCTCTCTGTTCGGTTCAGGAATTCTAATTTGAAACACCACCGGACCGGCATAATAGGCAAATTTACACCGCTGTCGTCCCAGAAACACCTCAAATTTCGGCATGATCAGTCTCTGGTGACGAGGGCTGTAAAACGGTTTTACAGCAACAACCTCGCCATAGGGCATAAATCTTCGCCGAATCCAGTCCACAAAATTAGAATCCTTTTCCCGGTTCTGACTCTGACGTGAATCACGAGAGAAGTTCAGCACAGAAAAAATGGTGATGACCTTTCCATTGGAAAGATCATCACCATTAAAATCAAAAACTTCGAATCTGAATGAGGGCTGTTTGCCATATTTGGCTCCTGGGACCTCTTTGCTGTTATCGAAAGGGGCATCCTTCGACACAATAAAGAGCTGCCCAGCAACCCAATCATTCAGAATACAAAAAGTGTAGGGACGGATTTGTTTATCCTCTGAGCCTGACCACATCCAGGCGCATAGCTGATGCCATGAATACCTATGCCATTTTTTAAGTCGATCCACATGGATATACGTTGGTACCTCAAAAAGAAACGATGCATCGTCAGGATAAACTATCCGTCCCACATAATTATGACTCTTTTCTTTAAAAACTTTAGTGATTTTGAGCTGGAATCCCGGCATCCGTCTCTCCCATCGTGATTATTGCTGTCTTTTCACCTTTTCTGTAGGACAACCATAATCTCTTGCCTCACGAATCATTGCCCTCATCTTATCATAAAACCGGCTGAATTCCTGAACTTCTGAAGCAAAATAAAGGCCAGCATCGGCCATCCGCTTTACCATCGCCGCCAATCCAAGGAGCCGTTCTAATGCATCCCGCCAGGTCAAGAATCCTTTCTTACCGGTACTCTCATCCACCCAGCAGATGCATCCCTTTTCGTGCCAGACACGAACAGAATTTTCCGTGCGACCCCACAAATAAGGGACCACAATGCTCCCAGAACCCTCATCCTGAACGAAGATGTAAGGCACACTCAGGGTCGTGTCTTGGCTTTTAGCTGCTGCTTCAGACTTATTATCTGCCATAGGTATGATCCCTACTAATTGTTTCTCAAAATGATTTCATGTAGATATTGGACAAAATCATTAACGTTTCCGTCATAACGAATTAAATATTTATACAAAAACGAGTTGTCAATGAAAGTACTGTGGTCTTGCTGCCTAATGAAGCTTAATAATATACCTCTGTACTGCTCAGCACAATCTATTAGCAATGTGCATAAGTCTTTGTCATCCTGTATTGTATTATAGTGTGGTGGAACGATGGCAGAAAATAGCAACAATGCAGCCTCTTCAGGACAGGGCGGATTTGTTTTGTAATACTTTATGACCCTGCCATAAAGGCTATTTGGGCGGACATAGGCGTAATTGCTCAGAAACGACACCCGTGCTTTCGCATCAGAGATATCGAGCATTTTCGCCATCTCTGAAATAAAAAACATATGCTTACGCATCGTCCATGATCTTTTTCTGGAACCCACCTTAACACAAGAAAACGGAGAGCTATCCGAAGCGCCAAGCCAGATGACAACACTCCTCCAAAAAGGAGATAATGTTTCCGTCAGCTCATAGTCTACATCGGCAAACCGCATATTTGTTTCACACAACGTACAGATCAAGTTGTGCAAAACAAGCAGAAATTTCGCAACATCAGGAAGCTGTGTTGCCCTGCCACACATGGTCTTAAGAAATTCACGGCAATGATAATCAAATCGTGAACCATAGTTCGAAAATATGGAGATGAAAGACATCGTTACCAGAAAAAGCGTGTATTCCAGGACACTGTCATCGGAAGGTGTGACATTGGGGGCAATGTGACCGCCATATTTCCCTGCTGACCACAGTTCAAAAGCCGGAGCGTGGAAGACAGCAAGGGGATAAATGGCTTCAGAGTAATAAGATTCGAGTCTTTTGCGCTCTTCTGCGCTCAAAACCACCTTTTTAGGCTTTCCATTTTTTCCGGGTAATCTGATTGCGACTGGGATATTGAAGGGATAACACCTGTAAAGGCTGTTATCACTGTTATGCTTGATGTCACGATTTTTGAGTATATGCAGATAGTGTAGCAGGGTTACGATCAGAAACCGGAGTTTGTAAAATTTCCCAAGATAATCCTTCATGCAATCAAAAGAATGGCCTATTTCCTGGCTTGCTTGAGTGATGTAGCGATTGTAGTCGTGAGGATCATCCAAGTCTATTAACGTCTGCAAAAGAATACGCATGAACTGCGGAAATGAAGAGATGTCCAGGTCTTGCCCATTAAAGAAGATCTCTTGATTCCTATATTTAACAGTAAACTGTGTGTCATAATACCAACTGCACATAAGCGGTCCTCCACAAATTTATAACAAGGCATGCGTCAAGCATGCATTTGCATCTTCATGATTTTGCCCTTCAACTCATCTTTTTCCCGTTCTGTTAGGTCCGTATCGTTTTCAATCAACTTACATAACTGACCGAAGTTGTTTACGAATACAGAAGCCAAAATCTTCTGCTCCAGGGCAGATAGCGTGATGGCATTGAAACGATAATCACAAAAAGCCTCCCAAGTGAGAGGAAATAGCTCCTTAACAAAATTGGCAATGACCTGGGCGTATTGACGAATTTCAAATTGGGCATGGGCATCAAGCCGCAATTCCAGGAAGTGAAGCAGATTGTGGAGATCGATCTTCCAGTAGGCTTCTGTGTAAATGGATAAGGGCAGGTCTTTTCTGGCCTGTTCCCGCGCAATGCCCTGGTCGATACGCTCCATGTACAACTTATAAGCTGCTTGCAGAAAGGCGTCCTCCGCTTCTGATAATTGAGTGCCCACATCATTGGGGGCATAGCCGTCACTTCCCTGACGATTTGAATTGGACTGAAAACGCCATTCATCGGCAGATAAGCGATGAAAAGATTCCTTTAAGACGGTGTAGCGGCCACTGACTTCATTAACCGAGGCCGTTCGATGACGAATCCACTGTCGCCAGACATAAATCGGCACACGCACATGAAACTTTAGTTCGGCCATTTCAAAAGGCGATGTGTGCCTGTGCCGCATCAGATAGCGGATCAGCTTTCTATCCTCCTCATAGGTCTTCTTGCTCCCCAGAGGCGCGTAGCTAACCCTGGCGGCATTTACGATATCCTGATCGGAACCCAACCAGTCTAACAAACCCACAAAGCCATCATTCAGAACAGGGACATACCGATTTTTCGTTTCCGACATTGTCATTTCTCACATCTCCTCAACCTGTCAGCACCGATTGCAGGACACCAGGTCCATTAACCAAATGACCATTCTCAAAGCAGTACACTTCCACACCTCGTGCCGGATACCTTCCCCGAGGAAAACTCTCTGCACAGCATATGAGACACTTACGACAGCCCATGCCAAGATTGATCCATTCATCACGGATCGACCGACCTTCAATTATGACAACGAGTGTGTCACAGTACGTGGTGATGAAATCAAAGATATCAGCCACATCTTTCTGCCTCATTTCCGCCAACAATGTATTTGTATATGGCCCATAAAAAGTTACATCAAATGTATATTGCTGACTGCGATCTCTTCTTGGCGAGTAATCGTGCTCTAAGCGGCCACACCACCAATTCTCCTTAGCCAAGTAGCAGTTAATTTGACACATTAAATCATAATCAAATCTGTATTGACATAATCCTGTTGTATCTGTCTTTTGTATTTCAAGGATACCGATGGGGGTATTACCATCGAACTTAACCTCTGTCATGATGTAACTGATCAAGTAATTTTCCAGGCTTAGCGGTTCATAGTATCTCCAATAACTTTTCGCGTTCTTTTTTTCCTTAAGCATATCAAATATTCTTACACGGCTATTTTCCTTAAGGATATCCAACGCTATCCTATCACTGCTGCATTCTTCCCAGCTGCGAGGTATTCCGTCATTCACCGATCCGCAATCAAGAATCAATCTTTCTTCGGCATCAGGATCGTCCTCATCTTTCATCCGAACATCTGATGCCAAAATGAGATATTTATCATCTGCGGAGATATCAAACTCTTCATAGTTATACTTATTGCGCGTCCAGGTTCGATAGCGTATAGATGTTGCGCTATTTGGAGTATTCACTCTATCCATCATCTGTGCCTTAGACAAGAAAAATGGAAAGCGCAATAAATAACAGTGATATAAATAATGCAAAAATCGGTCTGCGGAAGCATATACATGCCCACAAAATGCCGTATTGACGTGTATTACTCCATACTGTGACATTGCAATATAAACATTTTTTGGCAGTGGCTTAAAAACCACAGGAAAATATAACAAAGGTGCAACATTCAGCCCATAGTTATAAAGAAAACCAGCCGGTGCGAAGGTACGGTATTCATTCCAAGGCTTATGAATAATATTTGCTGTAACTAACCGAGTAAGACCATTAACAAAAGCAGTCTTTGGATCAATGGACGCAACCCTCGTTGTCATAACACCCTCCTAATCCACGCTGAATCAACAGTGGATTCCTGAGATCGCCAACACCGGAGCTACTTCCGGCTCATTAACATAGGCCCCGTTAGCGAACTGATACTTCTTAACGATTTGAGGAATGTGTGTTGAATCACAATCTGGCAACAAATCAAGGACATAAACAAAAGAACGCTCACAGGCTTGGGCAATGTTTACGACCCAATCGGAAAGATATTGTTCTTCTGCAAGAACAATCAGCATATTGCAATGTTCCTTAAGAAAAGCTAACCCTTGCTGTTTGTTCTTATGCCACATTCTGTCCACTTTAACAAATTCATCAGTATCACAATGTGGTATGACTATACTGACATAAAGATCAGGACAATTAAATGTCGGAAACGAAAAATCGGTATTTGAATGCTCGCTTGCTTTGTCTCCTAAATTGGCATTACAATATCCGACCCAAATTTTTGAACTATAATGTGTTTTCAACACTCCCTCCAGCAATTTAAAACAATCATGCACATCCCACCACCATCTGGCAACACCTAACAATCCAATGTGATGATATGTGAATAAATCACAGTTACGTATAATATCAACGGCAATGTTCTGCATCAGGGAAAAAGTGACTTGTTGTTTTTCTAAATAAGAGTCCTTATCTGCACAATGCCCCATGCTTATATTATTATCGTGGAGCAGATGTAAGATTGTCCTGGATGTATCTGGCATTTCCTCCCAAAAACGAGGAATACCATCAATGACTGATCCATAATCCAATTCTACAACCTGACTGCTCAGGGCATACGGTATCTTGTGTAAGCGGGAGAAAAGTATGTTATAGACAGTCTTATTAGCTGCTTCAATTCTTCTACGTCTATACTCAATTTCTCGTAGGTACACATCAATGTGCCAAACCTTAATGGGGGGATAAGGCTTCTGATCCTGGCGAAAGAAGCGCAGATAAGATGCATACACAGAATAAAGGAAATCAATCAGTGATGTAGGGTCACAGGGAAGCAAACCTGAGAACGCTGTGTTGACATGAAAGACTCCATAGGACGATAAGCTGATGAAGACATTCTTGGGCAGAGGCTTAAAGACAACAGGAAGATGAAGCAAAGGCAAATAACTTAGACCCAAGCCCTTTACAAATCCGACAGGGGCGAAATAGTTTTCACATGTCCTGCTATCGTACAAAACATTTCTTAAAATGAGTGTGGCAACAGACGATAAGAATTCTTCTTTTCCATAAGACACGGGTCGTGGTACGGTTGTCATTTCATTTATCTCCTGTCGCTTGTACTAATTGCCCATTATTAAACTCATAGACATGTGTGAGTTCACACGTATTATGTGTGTTGTCGTACAGCACTAAAAGACAGAACGGATAAGAAAGAAATATATTAAGAAAATCAGGATAAGAAAGGATGCCTTCGCAATTGATAAAAACGGGTGTTGAGGAAGGATTGTGCAGCTTGTTTAAAAGACCCTTCGAAATAAAAACAACAATCTGAGAATACAACTGTTGCGCGCGCTGTAGCTTATCAAAGATAAGAGACGTGGAATCAAAAAATGGGAATTGGTAATCATGAAAGTATTCACATAATGTCACCAGGGCGGCAATGGAACACTTATGCGCTGTTATTAACGCAGTTGCGTGTTGCAAGCTGATGCTATCACTGATCTGTGCACCAAGAAAAAACGTATTTAGCGTATTCCAAATTCCAAAAGTATTAGTTCCATCAGTATACAATAAATCGCAATACAGTGTCGGCTTGGATAGGAGTCGAGTACTATACGGGAAGAAAATAAGATCATAAATGGAACGAGAAAAGGTTCCTCTGGTCTGATTTGTGGCGTATTCAATTCCTGAAAATGTTCTGTAACGGAAATAGAGAATCTCAGTGGGAATCTTGGTCCGTAATCGAAAATCGAGATTCTGGCTGAACAAATCATTTGCAATACCAGTGTTATCTGGTAAGCAAACCTCCCAGATTCGGGGAATTCCATCCAGCACAGAACCGACATCCAGGGGCCTACCTCCAAGTTTTACGATGTATTGCATCGCGGGAGCTGCTGAATGGGTGAGGACATTGTTAAGGTCATCCTCAAGAAAAATGGAATCAAGTCTGTTCAATGTGCCGCAGTACTTGGCTCCCGAGCAGTAAAAAGCTTTGTGAAAGTATAAAACAGATAACAGACGGAGGAGATTTCGTCGAACTTTACAAGGTGTGCTGGCATGAGGAAAAGCGACATTCACATAAACAGCCCCCCTGACATCCATTGCATAAAGGACATCAGCAGGAAGTTCTTTGAAAATGACAGGATGCTTAAGGATGGAACTGAACAGCGTGCTGAACGCAGGGCTGATCTGTGGCCTGGGTTCTGATTCCACAAGCCACATCACGTCACTGAAGTAACGAAGTGCCGCAGGTTGTGTCTCTTGATACGAAAAATATGACATAGCATGGTCCTCATAGAATCCCACCCACCCACCACACATGAATCTATGAGAAAGACCTAAATCGCAGCTCAGATAATCCTGCGCACTTTAGGCTTTCGTTTCGACGGTACAACTTTCACAGCCGTTGAAGTTCGATGCTCTTCCATTGGCTTGATGTTGAGATCTGCCGTCTGGTCATATTGTTCCAGAAAAGTCCGCATCTCTTTCGTCAGTTTCACTGAAGAAAGGGCATCTTTTGCCCAGTCATATTTTCCTAGGAACATGAGACCGTAGGCCGCCAAAGGAGGATCATAAGAGAAAAGCATCACCAGGCTGTGGATCACCTGTTTCAGCTTATTCACATCCTTGCTGTTAATCACGTGATTCAGGGCATGCTGAAGCAGATAGGAGAAATCCAGGGATGAGTACTCGCTAAAGTCGTAATTTTGCAGTTTGACGACAGGATCAGATTCCTCCATCTCCTGCCGAAAGACCTGATAGGCATGACCGAAATAACGACCGAGAAAGATACTGGCAAGCCATTCGATTTCTGACGGCTGCAATTCAATGTGTGACGCTGAGCATGCGGCAAGAGTCTTGGCAAGATTGGACAACGATGTGGGACTCGGGAAAGGCTGGTAGAAATTCCTCGCCGCAGTGATGACATTCAGAATGTTGAAAGAAGATACCTGCATATCCTGAAAGAAAAGTGTTGCCAGGATATCATTCAGCTCAGAATTGGAGGGAAGGAAGAGACGCTGCCCAAAGTGGGACGCAATGAGCTGCTCGTGAGAGATACAAGACTCATAAGCCGCTTGATCCAGTGCCGGAAATTCATTCCAAGGCAAGTTTTCGTAGAAATACAGATACTGAAACATTGGATAAATAGCACAATGACTTACCAATGTCGCAGGATATTGAAAATTGATGTAGCGTCGGCTGATGTCCTGCACATGGATAAAAATAATGTCCTTATCTGTTAACTCATAGCCCTGCAATCGCCGTTCAATCACAAGCCGATCAAGCAAACGGCAATGTTGGGGAGAAAATGTGGCTCTTTTAATCAGAAAGCAAATAGGTCGTGTGGTTGTTACCTTGATCCGATGTTCCAAATCATCACACCAAATATGGACAAATTCATAATCCAATAAATCGGCAAATTTTTGAATATGAGCGTCATAGTAGTATCCTGGAATAGTATGAAATAAGGTTGGGATACCAACACGTGCTGAAATAAACGGCGCGAATTGTGCAAACTGTTTCATTTCGTCCTCCTGTGATTTGGATCCTAGAACAACTTAACTGTCATGTGAGGTATAATTATGCTTGTATTGGATCGTGGTCGCAATCAACAGATTGTCATTGAAGACACCAACAATCCTGAGAACCGGATCGTTTTGAAGATTTTGCGTGTCGGATGCACGCATGCCAAGATTGGAATTCAGGCCCCAGCGCACATTTTAGTGTACCGGCCTGAAATCGGAAACAAAGAGTTTTGGTTGGACAAGAAAAAGACGAAGGAGACAACCTCGCAGGATGAAAACAAAGACAACGAGGCTAGTGGATGATAAGCTTGTCTTTTTCCTTCAACAACAACCCACCAGAGATGTCATTCCCCACATTGAACGCAGGTATATAGCCCTTCTTGAACACCAAGACTCCCGGACCAAGAAGATATACTATAGCCTGCGTGTCTGGGGTCAAAATCAGGTCGAAAATGAGATCGAATACTGGCCATCAAGCTATGCCTACCGCTGGATGGCCGTGAAATATGCCTTTTACTACGTTGATCTCGTAACACCTGTTAACATAGAAAAAACCTACGTATCCTTCTTACAGGAACGTAGGTTTTTTGTTTCTGATAACCTAAGCAGTCTTTATAAGAAAATAAGCAAATATCCGGTCACCACAGACATTCTTTTTGTCGATAGCGAGGGGAACATTTCTCCTGAACCTTCCCCACACCGCCCATCCGTGGTATGGACCTTTACTGAAGATGAAATAACTTTTTACACCATTCACAATATGGTGGAACTAACATTATCGGAAAAAATGTACCGAATCTGTCAGGCATTCCTCATTTACTGTGGAGATGCAACAGCGCAATAAGCATATGGATAACATGACATCTCGCATGCTCAATCGCATCTGTCGCATCCTGGAAACGATCAAAAGCACCGTTGCAGGGGCGTGTGATCTGTTTCGTTGTAAATAAAAACAAAATACTGGGGCTGTCCCAAACTTGCATCAGTGATTGTTAGCTGGACGGTACCATCCGTGTGTTGCAAAGAAACCGCTTGCATAGCTAATCCTTCAGCACAACAAAATCTACCTCCAGGACTTCCTCCTCAAAAGGTCGCAATTCTTCGGCGTTCAGAATCGCAATGATCAGTTTTTCTTTAGGCATGGGTAACGCCTTAAACTGTTGCGATGTGAGGAAAAACTCAATGTGCCAGACGACATCACCAAAATTAACAATTTTACATGTAACGATGACATTCCGGTAATCAGTAAAACCTAGCTGCTCGCAAGCTCGCCGGACGCAATTTCTGATCCGTGTGGATTCCAATTGAATTTCTTCAACGGCTTCTAGGCGTGACATCGCTGGGTCTCCATCCACTGTAAAACTTCTTCTTGCTTCCAAAGGACCTTATTACCAATGCGATAGGGCACAACAGAGAATTCCCCTGTTGCTCGCAGGTTATAAAGCATTGTCTTAGAAATTTTTAGCAGCCCACACACCTCTTTTGTTGTCAGGAATACCTCCTGCTTGGGCCTTGCCACATCATCCATTTCCTGCGCTCCTTACTCCAACCATAAGGAAACCATCTAAGCCGATTTTAATGCCCAGCGAGAACTTAGCAAGCAACATAAATGTCCACACGTGTGGACACTGCCCTTACCAGGTAATTATGACATTTCCATTAACATAATTAAGAAACAAAAAACCTCCCTGATCACGGGAGGTCAAAACCTGTAACATGATTCGACGATGAAAATATGGTTATACGCGATACCTATTGTAAATCGCGGAAAGCAGCCACCACGCTGCTGGACTAGCTTTTAGGAGCGTCCCTATAGTCTTGTTACCCTTCTCATCAGCAATATCGCCGATAAGTTTTACTGTTTCCAAAGCCGCTAATTGCTGCGCAATGCTATTGATTGCATCAGCCCGAATGCGATCTCCCACAACCTTCATAAGTCCTCCGCGCGGTCTTCCAAAAAAAGCCTTGTCAACCAGTCGTCGCAAACCGGTTGTCGCTCCTGTGAAATCAAATGATGGTGGTATTGATTCACCTATCGAAGAATCCAATAAGGCACTTAAAGCATTTAAGCCCTTTGTATCACCAGCGCTGTTTGGGCTATTCAAGCTATCCGCACTTTTTGCTGTAAATCCAGCCAAGAACATTGCTGTTTTACAGACAGGATATGAAGACATAGCTGCTTGCTTGTTAATAAATTTCTCTAAGATATCATATACAAATTTTGTTAACAAATATGTGCTGTAACGCACAGGTTCCTGCATTGTACGTGAGGATACAACACGGTAAGAATCCTCTGACGTATCAACAGGATTAAATGCAGGAAGAGACGTATCTTGTTTCGTAGATTGAGCATCTGAGCTATCCGTGTCATAGACACGGATGCTCAAATGCTTTGGGAGTTTAAGGTATCTACGATCTTGAACAATGCGCATGAAACATGTTGCTATTTACTATTGTTGCTCAGAGCGCGCATCAGGAGATAGGTGCCTAACGCACCACCACCAAGTCCAAGACCGCCGGTAATCAGCTGGCTCATGAGCGCCTTTTGCTGTTGCTGCTGCAATGCCTGGAGGAACATATCCTTTTCTCTTTGTCGCTTCTTTTTCTCGGATCGCGTCCGCGACAACCCATATCCAGCAAGCAATGCTGTCAGTAACCCGGCACCACCAAGCCCAATTTTGCCACTAAGGGGCAAAGAACCAAGGGCTTGTCTCGTTTGCTTAACATTACTTGAAAGCCAATTACCAAATGTCCGTTTGTCTGGATTGGGAGCTGCACCACCTGAACTAGCCGCATTGCCTGCATTAGCTGCGGCAGCAGCATCTTCAAAGCTGATAATCTCACCAAGAGCATTAGCCTGCTTAATAAGATGAGAAAGAAGGATGGCTTTTTGAAGTTTTGCGAGTTTGTTCATATTGTTCTCCTAAGGAAAACACTAAACGTACCATTCGGGAATAGGTGTTGTTAATACAGGATGGCGAGATAATTTCTTCAATTTCCTACCAAGGTGAAGCATCCATAAAGCGCTAAGTGTACTTGAAAATAAATCTCCTAAACCATGCACAGTTTGATACTGTTGGATAGCTTTAAGGGCATCTGCATGCTGGTTCGCAACCTCACTAAGTGTCTTAATATCCTTTAGGTTCGCTTTTTTTATAAAATGCACATAAGCGAGGTGTTTTATCACATCATTATAAGTACTCATTGGTATCACACCAAAAATGTTATAACAT
>Ga0209204_1001708_pt1 | contig 19756 bp, 22 predicted proteins | sample AD_JPNMR2_MetaG_FD_184425 | JGI IMG/M metagenome (GOLD analysis project Ga0209204, IMG submission 184425) | Active sludge microbial communities of municipal wastewater-treating anaerobic digesters from Japan - AD_JPNMR2_MetaG (SPAdes) (version 2) | ecosystem: Engineered > Bioreactor > Anaerobic...
ATTGGAGTTTCTTCTGGATTGGTAAAAGATGGTATTAATGATTCACAGGAGATGAATGATAAGATCTCTTTTTTTAAGATAGAAGATTAAAAATATTTGTCATTTAAAAATTTCACCAGTCTCTTTATACCATAAGACAAAATCCAAATGTGCAAAAGGAATATCTATTTTTTGGGAAAAAGTCTTAAATTTCTCTTCAATCTCATAATACTTTTTAAAATTTAAAGTAGATGGGATCTCATTTATTACATTGAGTAAAAATAGATTTTTTAAGATATGTCTATCAAGAATTGCTATTTCCTCTACAAATCCTATATTTCTTAGAAAATGGCTTGCCTCTTTATATCCATAGCCAGTTACATTTTTAACAAGATACTCTCTTGTCTGGAAGATATTTTCTTGATTAATAATATCTTTTATGTTATCCAGATATTTATTTCTTGCAATAATAAAATATTTTGCCTTATTATTTTTAAATCTTACAATATTTAATTCATTACTAATAAGTTTTTCATCATTGGAATGAAATAAATCTTTTTTAACAATATTTTCCAATGCTTTAAAGGCATTAATAGCCTTTGATTGTGGTGTAAAGAGGCAGAAAGCCATTTCTAAAAATATATCTTTATTACTCCCGTTTTTCCATATATTTTTAAATTCAGCAATTCTTTTTTCAACTTTTTCTTTAATAATGGTGTATATTGAATAAATTTCTTCTATATTCATTATAGGTTATACTTTATTGTTTATCCCATCTATATCCGGCTCCAAAATAGAAACCACTTTCAATAAGAAAATCGAATTTTTTCCATATCCCTTCATTATTCTTACCAGTATCAAAATATATTTTTGAATATAAAACACCTCCAAGCCGCATTTCTGCGGAAAGATAAAAATTAAAATCATTCTCCATTGCTCGAGGGAAGATATCACATCCTCCTAAGGCACTTATGCCAATAGGAAATCCATCTATAAATCCACCATAAATTAAACCACCAACAAAAGGTTCAAAAAATGGATATTTATCACCTAAATTAAAATTATACTTTACCATTATTTCCAGAGAAGGCATAACAATATTGGTAAGATTTATAGAAAAACCTAATGTGACTGCGCCATAATTAACATTATCTACAATAATATCAGCAAATTTATATCCCCATACAAAATGAATATCAAAATACCCCTTTGATTTTGCCTCAAATACCCTTGGAAATTTATGTGGCATTGGAGATCCTTCTGTATCTATACCAGTAGGCATTTCATTTTCTCTGTTTATATCAAGTAAAATAACTCTTAGTATAAATTTAATGGCTTTTTTGGAAATTTCAATTGCTTTTTCATTATCTATATTCTCTTTTAAAGAGTAAATTTTAGTTTTATAATTCAATTTGTAGTTTTTTAAGAATTCTTTTTCATCTTGTGTAATATTAAGGGTTATATGACTCTTTAATAGCCTTGAATCAAAGTCAGTAAGAATAAGATCTTTTTTAAGATAATAATTTTCATCATCTCTTAATTCATAGACCATTTTTAAAAAATTTTTATCAATCTCTTCTGTTAGTTTATCTAAAATTTCTTTTTCGAATTCATTCTTATTTATTTTATCTTTAATATCATCAAGGGTAGGGCCTTTTTTCACCGGATTATTTTGTTTGAAGCCAGACATAAAATCAATTTTAATCAATGCACCACTTCTATTCTGTAAAAAGAAGCCTTCTTTTGAAAAAATATTAAGACTACCAAATAAAAGTAAAAAACTAAGAATAAATATTCTCATACTAACCCCTTTTTAATTAATATAAATTTAGTAATAATTATAATAAATAATTTAATAAAAGTCAAAAATAATTTTTAAATTTCATCTATCTGGTTGCAATTTTATTTTTAGGCAAAAATTTTTTAATTTTTTTCTAAAAGTTGTAAAGGATTTTCTTGAAAATTTTGTGATTAATATATAGAAAATAATTTTTATAATAGTTTAAAGGAGGATTTTTTATGAATAACATTAATACTATCTTAGAAAATTATAAGTGTGAGCACGAATTACACGTGGTTGTTAATTCGGAAATGAAAAAAAGACTTGCAACTATTGCAAGGAAATTCAACATCTCTATTTCTGGACTTATTGTGTATATCTTGCAGATCTATAGTAATAGGGTAAAAAAGATATACTGTTTTGGTCCAGAGGATGGAAATAAATACGAAAGAATAGATGGAGATAGCCGTATTCATCTGTATATCTCAAAATAGGATTACAGATTTTTGAAAAAGATCCATGCTGATCTTAATTTTTTCAGCATGGGTTGTTTACTGAGGAGAATTATCCTACTCTTTCTTCAAGAGTATGATAAACTTGGAATTACCGGGGTTGAGATGAAGTGTAGTATAGTAACATTAAGGTTATTCTTGAGACTAACAAAGATAAAAAAGTGGAATAAGAGTAGAGAATTATCCCACTTTTCCGGTAACACCGTGCCCTTTTATAAGGCAATATACAATGATTGCTATCAGGTCGTGGGATTTGAGACATACTATTGAAAAAATTTATTTTAAATTCTACCAAAAAATAAATTAGCCTATTACAATAATTTCTCAAACAAAATTAACGATGGGATAATTCTATGTTTTTATCTGATTAAAAAAATAAAATCACAGCCCATTTACCTATTTTTATTTAAAGATAATATATTTCTCTTTAATTTTTATAAAATCCCCCTTCTTATTTTTATCTATCTATTAAATAGAAAAATAAAAAGTAGATTTTTAGATTTTATATTTTAAAAAAATTTCTTTAATATAGCCATTGTCTCCTGTAATGAAAGATTTATTCCAGTTTCCCAGATATAAATACTTCCAGTACTGTCCCCCCCGACTATATAGTAATCATTTGGAGAAATGGCAACAGTATATATACTTGCATCATATTCCATATATGTTTTAATACATCTACCACTTGAAACATCCCATATTTTTACTCTTGCATCACTACTGCCAGAGATTAAAAAATGCCTATTTTTAGAAAATACTACCTGATTAACAACAGCCTCATGACCATCCAGAGATTTTAAGAAATTCCCAGAATCAAAATCATATATTCCAATGGAGTAATCATCAGAAAAAAGCCTATCAAAGGCTGCTGCAAGATATACACCATTGCCTTCGATAGAATTAATGATATCGTCCTTTGTCATAAAATTTTTAACCGGTTTAGTGGTATTATAATTAATGAATCTTATAAACTGACTCCTTCCAGCAAATATAAGAAGATTTTTAGGATAATAGACATCTATGGTATTTATATCATCAGTATGAATAAGTGTATGTAAGCATTCACCCGTATCAATATTCCATATCTTAATGGTATTGTCCCAACCGCCTGATGCTATAAGTTTATTATTTAAAAATCTAACAGTTCTTATAGAATCAGTATGTCCTTCAAATGTTCTTATTAATTTATTAGTGGTTAGATCCCATAATTTTAAAGTTTTATCACTTGAAGCAGAGATAAGCATTTTATTATCAAAAGAAAAATCTATTGCATTCACGGTCCCTGTATGACCTGTTAAGGTAGTAATTAATTTTCTCTCTTTAATGTCCCATAATTTTATGGTTCTATCAATACTACCAGATGCTAATAATACCCCATTATTTGAAAATTTGACACATTTTACGCTTCCAGAATGATCTTTTAATGCATTATTTTCTTTATTAGCTCTTTTTAAAATATCCTTGGCACCTATTCTTGCTCCCAAATTATCATAATATGTTAATGAATTATAATAATTTATAGCAGCCTCTTTTATTTTATTCTTTTCTAATGCATCATCTCCTTTCTCTCCATAAAGCATGGAGAGGATATATCTTGTATTCCTTATATATTCATCCTTTTCTTTTTGTTGGCTACCCTCTTCATTGGAGGAAAAATTAATTGAAGAATTTGAGAAATTAGAATAATTATTTTCTGAAGTTAAAAGCCTTTTTTCATAATATGATATCTTTTTTTCATATTCGTCTAACTGCTTTATTGTATTGTCTATCTGGTTTCTAAATTTAACATTCTCTTTTTCTTTTTCTGTAATTTTTTGTTTTAATAAAACATTTTCATCGTATAAATTTTTAATTTTTAAAGAAAGTAATAATATTATTAATATAAACATAAAAGAAAAAAATATAAATACACCTATATTTAATTTTTCTTTAAATAACATTTTAAATTCTCTCCTCTTTATTTTATCTTTTGTGTTATTATAATGCAAATATTAATTTTTTTCAAGATAAAAATTTATAAAATTAAGTTTGTGTATTTTTTTAAAAAATAATTTGGTTAGCTATATATATTTTCAGAAATTAGTTTATAAGGTGTTTATTCTAAGTAAGATGTAAAATATTAAGACAATTGTCATAAATAAAATATTACATAATTGCATAATTTAAAGCATATTTTTTTTTGACAAAATCTCTTAATTTTAGTAAAAATAATCTATCTGACATTGTCAGGAATCATAAAAAATAAAATAGAGAGAAGAGATATGAGGAGAGTTGTTATAACCGGACTTGGGATTTTATCCCCTATAGGTAATAATAAAGAAGAAATAAAGAATTCTTTTAAAACTAAAAAAAGTGGTGTTATTAGTATGCCAGAATGGGATAATATTAAAGGACTTAAAACAAAAGTTGCTGGCATGATAAAAAATTTTGATGAGAAAGTAATTGATAGAAAGGCAAGAAGATCAATGGGTAAAGTTGCAATGTTCTCAACATTTTGTGCAAAAGAGGCGATCGAAGATGCTGGCCTTACAGAAGATTTATTAAAATCCGGAAGATTAGGAGTTGCCTGTGCTTCTACTATTGGTAGCCCTCAGGCTTATGAAGACTTTTTTTATGAGATATTTAGGACAAGTTCAATAGAGCAGATAACCTCTATGACTTTTTTAAAAATAATGAATCATACAACAGCAGCAAATATAGCAGTAAATTTTGGGATAACTGGAAGGGTTTTTTCCCCATCTAGTGCATGTACATCAAGTTCACAGGCAATAGGTATGGCTTATGAAACAATAAAATATGGAATTCAGGATATTATGATCGCAGGTGGTGCTGAGGAGGTTCATCATACAACAGCAGCAACTTTTGATATATTGAATGTGGCAAGTAAAAATTTTAATGATAAGCCATATTTGACGCCGGCTCCTTTTGATAGAGATAGAGATGGTGTTGTTGTTGCAGAAGGTGCTGGAATGGTTGTTCTTGAAGAGTTAGAACATGCAGAAAGAAGAGGTGCTAAAATATATGGTGAGATAATAGGATTTTCTTCGTTATGTGATGGGAAACATATGTCAACACCGGCTAAAGAAGGTATGGTTGCTACAATGAAGCTTGCATTAGAAAATGCTGGTTTAAAGAATGAAGAGATAGATTATATAAATGCTCATGCAACAGCAACAGATACTGGTGACGTTGCAGAAGCAGAGGCAACAAAAGAGGTATTTCCTAACAAACCGCCAATAAGTGCAACAAAAAGTTTTACTGGACATACATTAGGGGCATGTGGAGTTCACGAACTTATTTATTGTCTTTATATGTTTGAAGATAATTTAATATATCCAACAATTAATTTGAAAAATATTGATCCCAGATGTGAAGGAATAAATGTAATAACAGATATCACTCCAAAGGAATTAAATATTATTTTAACGAATAATTTTGCCTTTGGCGGAATAAATACTTCTATTATATTAAAGAAATTAAAAAAATAAAAAATAAATTTTATTTGATTTTTTTTATTTTTTGTAGTATTATAGTTTATATTATAATTTTATTAGGAGGATATATGACAAAAGAAGAGATTAAAGATTTGGTGGACAATATATTGATAACAGAGTTTGAAAAAGATAAGAGTGAAATCAAAGAGAGTGCTTCTTTATTTGATGATTTGGAATTGGATTCATTGGATGGTATTGATCTAATTGTTGCATTGGAGAAGGCTGTTAAACAAAAAATAGGAAAAGAGGTAAAAATAGAAGAGGAGAAGGCAAAGAGTTTAAAAACAGTTGGCGATATTTATAATGTAATAAGCGAAATGCTTTCTTAAAGATTTATTCTATAATTTTAAAAGGCTCTTTTTTTAAAGAAAGAGCCTTTATTTTTTTATCTACTAAAAAATCAGAATGTCTTTTTTTTATATTTTAAATATTTAAATCAGCAGACTTATCCTCAGATAACTTTTGTGAGAAGTGTTAGATAAAGTATATAAGGTAAATCAAATAAGAATTTTTATAAAAATTTTATCTCTAAAAGCCGAAATTTTGAGTCAAAAGTAAGGAGGAAATACTGATCAGGATGAGGATGGCGGGGGATATCAGGCGACACAACCTTCCCTCCTTCCTTCTTCTTCAAAATAACAGCCTTCCTTCCTCGTAACTCCTCAAGTTTCTTTTTTAACCTCTCAATTTTATTTTCAAACTCTTTTTCTCCAAAAGTCTCAATTCCCATAAAATACTCCTCTAATATCTCCCTTACAAGCACAGCCATACTGAATGTATTTAAATGGCTATGAATTAACTTTAATTGATTGTATAGCTTTTTAGGAAGATATACCCTTACTCTATTTGTTGCACAGGCTATTGGATAGTCTTTTTCCCTTCTTTTTTCTTTAAGATGCTTTTTTTCAAGAATTGGAATAATCTTCTCAAATATCTCTCTCATTAAAAAAGAAAGTGAAAGAGATCTCTTTTTTGCTAAATTCTTAATTTTTTCTAATAAAGTTTTATTTAACACAAAATCATACTTTTCCATATTTTTTTCTCCTTGAAATAAAAATTGTTTTCTAATTATTAATCACAAAATTTTTAAGAAAATCCTTTACAAAATTTGCAAAAAATTTGATTTTTTTTCTTAAAAATAATATGATGGATAGCAAATATTATAAATAAATTACTGTTATAGAAAATATTGATATATAAAAAAAGTGTTATATTTTATATACTTTTTTCATCTGCATTTTTTAAATAAGGGTGGCAATGTGTTTATAAAATTGACAAAAGAGATAAAATTTCCGGATCCAGAGTTAGCAGATTCATTAGGATTATTATGTTATGGAGGAGATCTTTCTTCAGAAAGGCTACTTCTTGCATATAAGTCTGGTATATTTCCCTGGTATGATGATATGAGTTTTGATATCCTTTGGTGGTCACCAGATCCGAGATTTGTTGTTTATCCAGAAGAGGTTATATTTTCTAAATCAATGAGAAAAATTTTAAGAAAAAAGATATTTACGATTACCATTGATAAATGTTTTAGAGACGTAATAACTCAATGTGCTATAGTTCATAAAAAAAATGATCGTATTACATGGATAACAAAAGATATGATAGAGGCTTACTGTGAACTTCATAGACTTGGATATGCTCATTCTGTTGAAAGCTGGCTTGAAGATAAACTTGTTGGTGGTCTTTATGGAGTTTCGATTGGAAAGATATTTTTTGGTGAGTCAATGTTTACAAAAGTTGATAATGCCTCAAAAGCAGCTTTTCTTACTCTTGTAAAAATTTTAATAAAAAAGGATTTTAAATTAATAGATAGTCAGGTCCATACAAATCATTTAGAATCCCTTGGTGGTAAAAATATTCCTCGTTCTGTATACTTAAAGACTTTAAAAAAATTAATTTCATACGATACTTATATAGGAAGCTGGTCAGACTGGATTAATATTTTAAATAACGAGGAATATAATGAAAAGGGTAGTACTTAGTTTATTTATTTTTATAGCATTAATAAACTGCCAATTAAATAAAGTAAAAAATAGTAGGATTGAAAATTATCTATTAAAAGAAGAAGATAATTCTTGGGCATTAAATGGAATTGGTTATTATATTGAAGTGGAAAAATTTATTGATTCAGATGGAAACGGTATTGGTGATATTAAGGGTATTATCAATAATATTAATTACTTTAAAGCAAATGAAATAAATTCTCTTGATATAGACTTTATCATTTTAGGGGATATTTTTCTTGAAGATAATAAGTTCAATAAGAAAGTAGGGACATATTCTGATCTTTTAAATCTTATAAAAATTGCTGATAAAAATAATATTAAAATTCTGACAGATATCACCTTTGATCTTGATAATAATACTAATTATTATCCTCTTATGGAAGAAAAGGTCCTTAAAGGTATTGCTGGTTTTAGATTGAATTTTAAAAATTTAAATAATAATAGTGATTTAATTGCTTTTTTTAATGCTATTAAGGAATTAAAAGATAAATATAAATATCTTTTTATATTTTGCACTCTTGATAAAAAATATATTCCACTCCTAAAAAATAGTAATTTAGATGCTATTCAATATTCAAATGAAAATATTACAAATATTGAATTCAACAATGATTTTAATAGTATAATAAATTTTGTATTCAATGATTCAAAAAACAAAACTATTCTTCCAAAATTGCTCTTTACTTTGCCACAAATTCCGGTTATAAAATATAAAGATGAGTTTGGAAATTTAGAATTAGACTCTATTTCTATACAAGATGCAATCAAAAAACCGGATAAAAATAAAACCTTTCTCTTGTATAAAGAGATTATAAAATTGAGAAAAAAATTTAGTATAAATATAAATTCAAAATTCATATTTCATTCAGATGATAATAATACCTTCTCTTTTTTTATTAAGAATCAAGACAAAAAATATCTACTATTTATAAATAAAAATCCATATGTTTCATTATGCTATCTAAGAAATGGGGAATGGTTAAAAGAGATAGATACGACAAATGGAAAAGAGTTTGTTCTTGTTGAATTGTATGGAGATAGTGTTAATACAAAGTATTATATTCCTAAAAATAACTTAGGTATCTTCTGTAATATAAAAGATTCTGGTATAAAAGTATTTGAAATAATAGAAAAATAGGGTTATTTTACTCTTTCTATTAAATATAGATATTCTACCTCTTTTGTCAAAGGAATTATCCATTTTTCGTAAATATCTCTCACTACCTCTGGTTTAATTTTAAATTCTGGATTCTTTTCCCATGGATCCTGCCCATAAGTTGAGGCCTTTATTTTTACTCTTTCAAGAAGTAGATCTTCCACCTTTTTATTCGTTAATCTCTCAAATATTTTTTCTTTATTGCCTTCTTGGATGAGTTTATCGTATATATCTTTTTCAGAAATATACTTACTCTCAGCAACAAATTTGCCATAATGGATCCTTTTTGATAATGCTTGCAATACATTAACATCACAAACAACAGAAGAGCCGTAGTTATTATCATCGCCATCTTTACAGATAAGTGGAATAATTTCTTCTATATATATTTTTAAAATAATCTTGTTTATATTGATATTGTTTCTCTTTATAGGATATTCATAATTAGTCAATGTCTTTAAAGGAATAGGAAGATTATCAGTGAAAGGATGTTCATCTGGTGCAAGATATCTACCAAGATATGCATAAATTTTTTCCATTTCTTTTAAGAGATATATTAAAAGAGAATCTGAATTTCCATTAATTAAACCAGAATCCTTTTCATACACTATTTTATTCTTCTTAAATTGTGCTCTCTCTATAAAGACGAAAATAATAGTCTCTTCGAGCCTTATTAGAGAATTTCTAATTTCGTTAAGATCCAGCTTATTACTCATATAAAATTTAATTAACCCACGATTAAAAATCGTGAGTTAATAATAGATAAATTACTCTTCATAATCATCATAATCATCAAACTCTTCGTCTTCGAAGTCTTCATCCTCGAAGTCTTCGTCTTCGAAGTCTTCATCCTCGAAGTCTTCGTCTTCGAAGTCTTCATCTTCGAAATCTTCGTCTTCGAAGTCTTCATCCTCGAAGTCTTCATCCTCGAAGTCTTCGTCTTCGAAGTCTTCATCTTCGAAATCTTCGTCTTCGAAGTCTTCATCCTCGAAGTCTTCGTCTTCGAAGTCTTCATCCTCGAAGTCTTCATCCTCGAAATCTTCGTCTTCGAAATCTTCGTCTTCGAAGTCTTCATCTTCGAAATCTTCGTCTTCGAAGTCCTCGTCTTCGTCATCTTTTTTACCAGCAAATAGAGTATAATCAGATCTCTCTTCATCATTGATTATATGCATAGTATCTTTTTCTGAGAAATCTTCTGCAAGATTTTCATTTAATATTTCTCTGTCAAAATTTTCAAGAGATTCATTTAAAAAATTATCAAACATAAAATAACCTCATTATTATTAGTTTTTTATAGAATGTATTATAAAAGATTTTTTGTGTCAAGTAGTAAATAATTATTTTTTTATTTTTTTTTAAATATTATTTAAGATATTTATAATATCATTATCCTCTTCTATAAAAATTTTATATATATTATTTTTTAAAGAGAAAGCCTTTATTCCATAATCTTCTACAAGAATTTGAGGCAATGGCCATAATTCTTTTTCCATAATCTTCCAGAATATAACAGTTTCTATCTTATTATCCACAAGTTCTTTTAATAATTTTTTATTATTATCAGATAAATCTCTAATACTTTCAAATATCTTTTTTAAGTATTTTGAATAATTTTTTGAGATAAAATTTTTATCTATTTTACTTTTTTCCTCTAAATAAAAATTTAAGATGGATTTTAAATTAGAGAATATGAAATTAGCCCCCTCATTCATCTTAAATAAGGCATTATTTGAAAAATCTGGCTCAAATAGTATAAATCTATTTATTCTTTCTTTAAAAATATTTGCTATTTGTATAAAGATATTTGTAAAGATACCAAAGGCAACAAGAGTTATATCGTTACAATTAATTTTCTCAATTGCTTTACAATATACATCCATTATATTTATAAAGTTATATGCAAAATTTTTAGAACCATTCAGAGTCTCTATATTAGAAAAGATAAATTTACTATCTTTAAATTTTGTTTTACTAAATAGAGTATATACAAATCTATTATTAAAAGGATAAAAAGGTGAAAAAATTACTATAGAAATATCTTTTTGATTATCATTTTTTCTGTAATAATCGTCTATAAAGATAAAATTTTCTTTATAATCCATATTTTATCTCTTAAAAACATTTTTTAAAATCTATTAAACTAATTTTTATAAAATATATCAAATAGTTTATAATTAGTAAACAAAATTTTTATTTTTTTAAAAAAAATTATCTTTCTGAAATAAAATAATTATAAATTTTATCTACTTCCTGTTTATCTATCTTATTCATATTGTTTCTCGGTATCTTAGATTTTATAAAAATACGAGGAACTGAATAAGATGGCAAATGCTTCTTTAAAATATGTTTTAATTTCTCAATATTTATATCTTCTTTTATATCATAAAGCATAACAATATTTTTATCCTTTTCAAAAATATAAATATCATCAGAAAAAAGAGTTATGCTAAATTCTTTACTTAATATATCAATAATTTTATTTTGAATAAAATTAAGATCAACTCTTTTGCCGGCAATCTTAGAAAATCTTGTATTTCTTCCAAGTAAAATAAAACTGTTATTAGTTTTAAATTCAACGATATCACCGGTATTATAACCAATTTCAGTATCATAAAATATAGAAATTGCTGGTGATTGAATGAATAATTCCACCTCTTTCTCATTAAAATGGCTTTTTATCTTTACATAAGAGAATAGTTTCCATTCTGGATCAATAGCACTTATTCGATAAGCAATACCACCAGTTTCAGTTGAGCCATAAATCTCGGTTACTTTAATTCCATTTTCATAGTATATCTTTGATAATTCTAAGGGAAATGGAGCAGAAGAACTAATAAGATTTTTTATAGGTTTAAAAGAATTAATCTTTTCAATCTTTTCAAAAATAGAATAGTAATATGGGATAGAAATAAAGATATCTATATCTTTTTTTTCTATGAATTCGATTATTGATTCTGGGGTAAAATGTTGAGTAAGAATAACAGTGGCATTACAATATATTGGCAAAGCCAAGCCAAATAAGAAACCATATATATGATATAATGCTGGCGTAAAATAAAATACCCAATTATTTTCTATATTAAAAATCTTTTTTAATTCTTTTAATTCTATGTAAATATTTTCAAATTTTTTTGGGATAAGTTTTGCCTTACCAGTAGATCCAGAAGTATAAAGATAAAAGGTATCAAAGTTATAATGAGTTTTTCTATCTGAAAGATCTGGTATATTATTTATTGTTAGATTATTATCTATAATTATAAAATTGGGATTATTTTTATTGTCTGTTATAAAAATATCCTCACTATTTAAATAATCCTCTTCTTTAATCTCATTTGGAACCAATACTATCTTTGCTTCCAGTTTAATGAGTGTAAAGAATAAGATAAAAAACAGTACTCTATCTTTTATATCGATATATACTAATTTATCCTTCCATAAGGGGGATATCCCCCTAAGATTTTCGTATAAATTTGTGATATTTCTATTTAATTCTTCTTTTGAGATAATTTTATCATTATTCTCAATAGTAAAATTACTATGTTCAAATAAAGATAAAAAGTTAGTCAAAGTAATACCTCATACATGTAAAATTTATGTAAGTGCGACTCTATAATAACAGTTTTTTCATTAATTCCCAGATAAAATGGCAATGCCAGTCTAAAAACAATTCCAGTTGGATTATCAAAAACAAGAGGATATTCTGTTAACACCTTTTTATCTTTTATCTTATGAAATTCATTTATACTACAAAAAACATACTTAGCTTCTTTAAAAGAAGCTGTTTTAAGGATCTCTTCTAATGAAGAAAACTCACCAAGGTATCTAAAACCTTTTTCTGAACAACATATCTTATATGCACAAAATGATGATACAATATTTTTTTTAGTGGTTTTATCCAGTTTAAAAAAAATAGAATTCTCTTCACCACTGGCAATAATAAAATTTTTCTTTATTTTACATAATTGAGCTCTATATTTAAGCCAGTTTATGAATGAGATATTTGTATCAAGGCCATCAGAAATTGTGGCACAGTAATTATGTCTTTTATTTATAATTGTCCAGTAACTTAATGGAGTATTGTGTACAGAATTGTGAAAGAGGGTGGGGCTTACAAGATTTGCATCATCAATAATAATATTTTTTATTATCTGATCTGTTGTATCTATCTCTGCAAATGAGGAAATAAGGTATATCTCATCATCTTCTTCTATGTTAGATCCAGGCCCTTTTTGTAACACATTATAAATACCGAGTGAAATTTTACTCATTCTTTTTTTTAATGGAGAATCAATACTATCCTGTAAAAATGAAAAAGAATCTGTATGTAATCCAATATCCCATTGAGATGGATCAGAAAAAAAATTATTGTTAAATAATTTTATTATATCCTCTCTCTCTTTTACAAAAGAGTTAATAATTGAAATATCTTTTATAAAAAAACATGCATTTTTCATAGCAATCTCTTTATAATAATACTAACATTGTTTCCACCAAATCCAAAAGAATTTTTTAAGAAATATTTTATATCCTCAATTTGAATACTTTTTTCTGGGATAAGTTCTTTATCAATTGGATCTTCAAAATCTGGCACCTGAAAAATAGTCTTTTCTTTTAACATAAGAAGGGATATTGATAGTTCAGTCACAGCAGATGCACCTAAGGTATGCCCAATAAATCCTTTTAACGAGGTTACAATTGGCTTATGTTTAAATATACTCTTTATTGCTTTTATTTCAACTTCATCATTCATAGGAGTACCTGTACCATGAGCATTGATATATGAGATATCCTCTTTATTTATATTAGCCATTTGTAAGGTTCTTTCAATACACTCTTTTTGATATATACCATCTGGATCTGGTGAGGATATATGATAGCCATCAGAATTTGACGATATAGCAACAATCTCAGCAATTGGATCACTATCTGGTTTTGACTCAAGAAGTAAAACGCCGCCACCTTCTCCAAGAGTTAATCCATCTCTTTTGTTAGAAAGAGGCTTTGTAATTGTATGGCTAACAAGTTTTAAAGAATCAAAACCAATCATTGTTGTAAGAGATAAAATATCAACGCCTATTATAACTGCTCTATCAATGATTCCATTCTGAATAAGATTAAAAGCCTGTAATATACTATGGCCAGAAGAAGAACAAGCAGTTGAAAAGGTAAAACTCTCTTTAAAAATATCTGGATATTCTTTTTTTATAGAGTTAGAGATTTCATTGAAAAAGTGCCATTTAAAAAGAGGATAATCTGTATTATTTATGATTATATCTTTATATCTTTCCTCTGTCTCTTTTATTCCACCAGTTGAAGTCGCTACAAAAAGTGGGATATCCCCTTTATTTATAAAAGAATCTTCTATATTTTTAAGTAATATCAATGCAGTTTTTGCATTCTTTATGAGATTATTACTTTCAAATTTATAATTTTCTATTAACTTATCAATACTGAATACAGGATATGGAAATTTAGAACCATAGATTGTATAATTTAATTTCTTATTATTTAACGAAATTAAAGTTTCTTTATTATGAATACCTAAAGCAGAAACAGAAGAAAAATTTGAGATATAAACTTTATTTTTTTTCATTTTCGGATACGAAGTTATAAAAACTTCCAAAAGTCTTAAATTTTTCTTGAATTATATCATTATCTTTTATCTTAATGCCATATTTTTTTTCGAGTTGTACTATTAATTCCAATACATCAATCGAGTCAAAAAAGAGTCCTTCCTCACCGATTAATTTGGTATCATCAGTTATAGAATCCTCTCTAATATTTTTATCATTTATTATTTCTATTAATAATTTTTTTAATTCATTCTTATCAATCAAAATAGTCTCCTCTTTTTATAAAGTTAAAAAAAACACAATTTTTATAGTTATTAACTTAATAATGGGGATATCCCCTTTTTAACATACAGATATCCCCTTTCTCAAATATTATAATAGAAGTAGATATCTTTTACTATTATAAGTTATCCTCTCATCCTAATTAACAAAGAACACATTTAATCTTCAGTTGTATCACTACTCTTTATTTCAATATCCTCTGTTTGCAGAGTAAAACCAACTGAATTCATTATTTCAAGTATCTTTTTTTCTTCAGTCTTTTTCAATTTTTTTGAAAGAACATAATACTGTCCCTCTTTATCTTTTTTGTAAACATCAAGTATTGCCTTTTTATTATTTTCATCGCTTATTTTTTCAAGAAGATCTTTTTCAAAAGAATATACTAAAACCCTTTCTGGTACATAAGTTAATTTTCTTTTTTTGGTAGCCTGATAATCATAAGTCTCTGATTGAAAGATATCCTCTTTTGAAATAATTGCATCTTTTGAAAATGTAGAAGATATTAAAGCAAGGATTATACTCAATATTAAAAAGATAGTAGTTAAAACAGTAGTAATTCTTGCGAGTAAAGAACCAGAACTTGCCCCAAAAAATGATTGGGAGGATCCACCTATTATACCTATACCACCGCCAGATTTATCTTCTTGTAAGAATATAGAGACAATAATAAGAAAACATAAAAAGAATGAAATACTCGAAAAAATTATTAATAAAATATTTCCCATAATTTTTACCCTTTTTGTATAAGATTTATCTTTGAAAATTTACTATTCTTGTAAATGATTCTAATTTTAACGAAGCACCACCTACTAAAGCACCGTCTATATCTGGCTGTTTCATAAGCCCATCTACATTTGTATCTATTACAGAGCCACCATATTGAATTATAATATTCTCACTCACAGAATTATCATATAGATCTTTTATAAGATTTCTACAGAATTTATGAGCATCTTCTGCAATTTCTGGGGTTGCAACCTTACCTGTCCCTATTGCCCATACTGGCTCATAAGCAATTATAACATTCTTCATATCCTCTTTTGAGACATTCTTTAATCCTTCGACTATCTGAGTCTTTAGAACCTCATTTGTCTTGCCAGCCTCTCTCTCTTCGATTAATTCACCTATACAGAATACTGGTTTTAATCCTTTTTTAAGGGCAAATAGTATCTTTTTATTTATCAGTTCATTTGATTCTTTATAAATATGCCTTCTCTCTGAGTGACCTATTATTACATATTCAACACCTATATCTAAAAGCATATCAGCAGAAACTTCACCAGTAAAAGCACCTTTCTCATTATCATTTACATTCTGAGCTCCAAGTTTAATTATAGACCCCTTTAATACCTCTGCCACCAATGGTAAAGAGACAAAAGAAGGAGTAATCATTACCATTACATCATCAGGCACATTTTTTATTGAATCTACGAGTTGTTTTGTATATTTTTTTGCCTCTGAGGGGGTTAAATTCATTTTCCAGTTTCCAGCGATTAAATATTTTCTCATTTTATCACTCCATTTTTAAAATCTGTTAAATCTAAATTAGTTAATTTTTAATGGAAGTAAATAATTTTTCCATTAAAAATCAAGATAAAAATATAGAGACTTATATTATAATTTTCTATTTTTGTCAAAAAATTTTTTTCTATTTATTTAAAAGGATTTATAATCTTTATCTCTTTTATGTTTAAATTACTCTCAATTATATCAGAATATATTATCGAACATTCATTATTTATAGCAGATGATATAATCATACTATCCCAGTAATTTTTGATATTATACTCAGATCTAATAAGCGATGCTCCAAGAATTGTTTTTTCATCTATTTTTAAAACATCATATTTTTTATATATATTTTTTACAAAATGTAATATCTCCTCATCAGTATAATTTTCATTTTTTATTAAGTTAAAACAGATCTCATTTAGAATCTGAGTATTTAGGCAGACATTACTCTTTTTGATGAGATTCTTTGCTATTTTTGCCTTATTACTATTACTATCAGAAAATGCATAAAGCCATATATTTGTATCAATAAAAATATTATCTTGCATAATAGTTCTCTCTATCAGTTAATATAACATTTTTTAATTTTCTTGGGATTAGATTCTTTATAAAATCATCCTCGTTATTATTATGAGAATTTTTATTTGAATATTTTGTTAAGAGAAAAAGATAAAAATCATATAATTCTTTTTTTGCCTCTTCTGGCAAAATAGTTAAATCAATCTTATCATCAATTTTACTCATATTTTACCTCCCAAGTTTATAATATAGATATCCACTTTTTTATAGATAAGAATAAAGATTGGTTGAAAAGAATGGCTATTTTTACAAAATTTTAAAAAAACTTTTTTCATATCTTACTATATATTTCGGTTTTTTAGTAATGCTTTTTTAAAAAAATTATACACTATAAACATATAAAAAGCAAGAAAAAATTTAAATTCTTGTAATTTTTGGTGCGATTTTATTTTTAGGCAGATAAAAAGATAAAATTATCCTAAGGTAATTTTTGAGTAAAAAAGATAGAATGACCAAATTTGAGATAGTTAATTAATTTTATAAAAATTTTATTTCTCTGAGGCAAAATTTTAGGTTGAATTTGAGTAAAAAGTAGTCGTTATGTTCGTTCGAGACTGGGATATCTGGGGAGCCAATCTTCACCACCACAGCCTTATTTGCTCTTAAACTTTCTATTTCCTTTTGCAATTCCTCCATCTTTTTTGCAAACTCTTGTTCTCCCTCTATTTCAATACCAGCAAAATATATTTCCAGAAGTTCTCTTATAAGAATGGCAATACTGAATGAATTAATATGATCATGAACCAATTTTAACTCATTATATACCTCTTCTGGAATATAAATTCTAATCCTGTGAGTGGCATTTATAAATCTATAATCTTTATTTCGCCTCTTCTCAAAAAGATGCTTTCTCTTTAATAATGGAAGCATAAAGATTATAATTTCCCTTATTAAAGTAGAAAGATCTTTATCTTTTCTATCTTTTAAATTGTTAATTTTTTCAAAAAGATTTTGATTCAATACAAAATCAAACTCTTTCATGTTACATCTCCTTTTTATAAAAAAATATTTCTATATATTAATCACAAAATTTCTTAGAAAATCCTTTACAAGTTTTAGAAAAAAAAATAAAAAATTTTTCTGTTAGAAAATAAAATTGCTTTATAGTGTTATTGCTAAAGTTATTATTTTAAAATTAAAAAATAGTAGAATCATTAATGTTTATATAAACTATATATTTTAGTATGATAACATTCAGTTAAAAAATTGACTTATTGTTTTTGATATTTATTTACTTATTTTTGACTTTTTTATTTTTTTTTACTATACTTAACTTGCGGATAATAAATATTTTAGGATATTATATGGCTAATAATACGATTCTTATTGTTGATGATAATGAAGAAACATGTAATTTAATAAAGACAATTTTAGAATTAAATAATTATGTTTGTGATATAAGATATAATGGTAAAGAGTGCATTGAATACTTAAAAAATAAAATTCCTTCTTTAATATTGCTCGATCTTATGATGCCAGTAATGGATGGCTTTGAAGTTTTAAAGTTAATAAAAAGAAATGGTTATTATAACAATATACCTGTAATAGTAATAACAGCTAAAAACGATGAAATTTCAGTGAAAGATATTTTTGAAAATGGGGCCACTGATTATATAGAGAAACCATTTAGAAATTTTGAGTTACTTGCAAGAGTCAAGTCCGCAATAAATAAGAGTATATTAAATGAGAAGCAAAAAGATAAAAATATTTCTATTTCAAATGATAATGATTTAATAAAAATAAAAAATATTTATAAACTAAAAGATTCTTTTATAACCTGCATTGTGCATGATCTAAAGACTCCATTAACATCAATAAGAGCATTAACAGAATTACTCCTAACCAATGATAAAATTCCTCAAGAAAAAATCACAGAATTTTTGAAAAATATCTTAAAACAGGCTGATAATTTAATTGAAATGATAAATGAAATAGGAAATTTTGTAAAAAATAATGCAGAAGAGATAAAACTTAATATAACTTCAATAACTTTAGAGGAAATCATCGATTTTCTTAACTCTAACTTTTTACATATTGCTGAGTCAAAAAATATTAATTTTGAAGTTGTAAATAAGAGTAATGTTGAAAAGATAAATTGTGATCCAGTTCGTTTTAAAGAATTACTTTCAAATTTAGTCTCTAATTCTTTAAAATTTACATTGAAAGGTACTATATCAATAATAATAAGCAATAATGGAAAAAACATCTTTTTTGAAATAATAGATACTGGCATTGGTATTCAGGAGCAGGAACTTTCGAAGATATTTGAAAAATTTTATAGATCTAAAAATAGTGAGAATAAAGAGGGATGGGGACTTGGTTTATATATTGCTATAAAAATAGCCTATGCCCATGGAGGAGATATAGTTGTTAGTAGTGAAAATAATAAAGGATCTACTTTTAAAGTTATAATACCACTTAAATCAGTATCAAACAAATTAGAGTTATAAAAAAAGCGAGTGAGGGGAATCGAACCCCCGTTGTCAGCTTGGGAAGCTGTCATTCTACCATTGAATTACACTCGCATTTCAAAAAATAAATTATCAGAAAAATAAAAAAAAGTCAATATTTTTTATAACTTTTGGTAAGTTAATCTAAATGATGCAATTTTGTTTTTATAAAAGATAGATTTATCCTTAGCTTAATTTTATTTGAGAAAAAATTATAATAATTTTATTTGTTTTTTTGCTAAAATTTTCGACAAAAATTCACAATTGCTGAAAATGATTAAAATAATATTAGAATTAACAACTATCAACTTTATTTCTGAGGTTAATTTCAGAGCATTATGATTGTGAAAATAATACATAAAATAAATCAATCTTTCTCTTCTAATCTTATTTCTAATTCTATAATGTGTCTTTTGTTTTTTTCTGA
>Ga0209204_1001726_pt1 | contig 19642 bp, 19 predicted proteins | sample AD_JPNMR2_MetaG_FD_184425 | JGI IMG/M metagenome (GOLD analysis project Ga0209204, IMG submission 184425) | Active sludge microbial communities of municipal wastewater-treating anaerobic digesters from Japan - AD_JPNMR2_MetaG (SPAdes) (version 2) | ecosystem: Engineered > Bioreactor > Anaerobic...
CGGCATACACATGCACTTCCTAATAATTGAATGTCTGTTTATATTACCCATAAGGACTCATTTCTAATAAATGAAATATTGTGAATAAGTGAGATTTTAAGAGAAAAATGAAGATCATAGAGGGAGGTTTTATAAATGATGACAAATATGTTTTGTTTTCAATGTGAGCAAACGGCGGGTGGTAAAGGCTGTACTAATGTTGGTGTTTGCGGTAAAAAACCTGATGTTGCAAATAAACAGGATGAGTTGACGGCAGCGTTGATTGATCTCGCAGCTGTTGCTTTAGGAAAAGCTGTTACTAAAGAGACTGATGAGTTGATGCTACGAAGCTTATTCGCTACCGTAACCAATGTTAACTTTGATCCGGACAGGATTGACCGGCTTATTGGAGAGGTTAAAGCAGCAATCAGAGAACTGGGCGGAGTGGAAAACTATTCTTCACAAATGTTGTGGCAGGGAGATACCGATATTGTTTCATTACGCTCAATCTTACTTTTGGGAATACGTGGAATGGCCGCTTATGCCTGGCATGCGTATGTGCTTGGCAAAGTAGATACTGAGGTTAATGCATGGTTTTATAAAGGGATGAAGGCTCTGGGAGAGGAATACAGTATTGCCGGTTGGCTTGATCTCTTGATGGAGTTTGGTCAGATTAATCTGAAATGTATGAGTTTATTGGATGAAGCCAATACTTCGGCCTACGGTCATCCGATTCCAGCCAAAGTTACGATGAAGGTAGAAAAAGGTCCGTTTATTGTGATCTCGGGTCATGATCTTTTGGACTTGAAACAGCTTCTTGAACAAACCGCGGGAAAAGGAATTAATATTTATACTCATGGGGAGATGTTACCTGCCCATGGATACCCGGAACTCAAAAAATATTCGAACTTAAAAGGGAATTTTGGAACTGCCTGGCAGAACCAGCAAAAAGAATTTGATAGTATCCCCGCGCCAATTCTCTTTACTACTAACTGTTTAATGCCTCCGAAATCAAGTTATGCTGATCGGGTTTTTACAACTTCAGTTGTAGGATATCCGGGGTTGCAACATATTGAGGAAGGGAAGAATGGTACCAAAGATTTTACACCAATCATTCAAAAGGCTCTTGAACTTGGTGGTTATCGTGAAGATAAAATCTTTACCGGAATCAATGGTGGGACTGAATTAATGACTGGATTTGCTCGAAATGCGGTCCTTAGTGTTGCCGATCAAGTTATTGCCGCAGTTAAGGCCGGATCGATCAGACACTTTTTCTTGGTTGGTGGATGTGATGGCGCAAAACCTGGTCGTAACTATTATACAGAGTTTGTGCGGAAAGCGCCGAAAGACACGGTGATCTTGACTTTGGCCTGTGGCAAATACCGCTTTAATGATCTTGACATCGGGGAAATAGGTGGTTTGCCGCGGATTATGGATATGGGTCAATGTAATGATGCTTATTCTGCAATTCAAGTTGCCATAGCGCTTGCTAATGCTTTTGGTTGCGAGGTTAACGGACTGCCATTGACATTAGTATTGTCCTGGTATGAACAGAAAGCGGTTTGTATTTTATTAACATTGCTGGCGTTAGGTATCAAAAACATTTACCTTGGACCATCATTACCGGCTTTTATTTCATCCAATGTATTAAATGTATTGGCAGAAAAGTTTGGTATTAAGCCGATCAGTACTCCTGAAGCTGATTTACAAACTATTCTTGGATAAAGATTTTGAAGATTTGTGCTTAGAATAACAGGGCAACGATGAAGGTTGTCCTGTTTTTAATGTTGCTCAAGATACATTTCAGTTAATAGTTCGCGGCCGGTACCGGTTTTAAAGAAGTTATCTTTAATTTTGATAATTTGTTCAGGGGTCATTTCATCTTCAAAAATATTGACCAGAAAGTCAGCTTCAACTAAAATCTGAAAATCAAGTGCATCAATTTTATTGTACGAGTGGTGGTGCCCAATTAAATGAAGAATCCGCTTTTCAATCTGTGGAGCTAAATCCAGACCTTGAAGTAAATCCCGTGCAACGTCAGGTCCCAACAACTCTTGATAGTGTCCGGCAGTTGAGTGGTGAAGTTGTTCCGCTTTTTTGATTCCGATATCATGAAGGATTGCTGCAATTAAAATAGTTAACAACTGTTCACCCTGGATACCTTCAAGGGCAGCGATGGTTTTAGCAAAACCAAATACCTTTAAAGCATGATTGATGCGGCGAACATCATTACCGAAATAAATGATCATTTTTTTGATAATATTTTCAATGATAACAGCCATTATTCCAAACTCCAATAAGGTTAATAATAATTACTTCTGTGTTTTATAATAAGATTCCTGGTGTTTAAAATAAACAACTTTAAATTTTGGTTACAATATTGTTAATATTCAGAATTATTTGGGTAATAGGGATATGCTGCTATCTTTTTCAAAGGAATTAATAATTTAAATAAAAGTGAATGAGGGAAATACAAAAAAACTCATCAAATCTTGATATAAGAACTGGAAAATTATCAATAGTTGCATTATAATTATTAATATAGGGATTTTAGTTATAAATTTTTGACTTCATTATACCGATATGTATAATGTTAAAACTAATACAGTAATAATGTTAAACTAAAAAATAAAAGAGGATGTTAACATGGAAACTGTAGCTGTACCGGTATCGATTAATGATGTTATTGAGTTGACGATTGATAATTATGGGTATGAAGGGGAAGGTATTGGAAGTTATCAAGGATTTCCAATCCATGTGTTTGGAGGATTAAAGGGCGAAAAAGTTTTAGTTAAAATAGTTGAAGTAAACAAAAAGCATGCGAAGGCTGTTTTAAGTGAAATTTTGACTTTATCCTCGGAACGGGTTCAACCCCAATGTCCGATCTATGGCGAGTGTACGGGATGTCAATTGCAACACATGGATTATCAGGCGCAATTGACAATGAAACGGCAACAGGTTATTGATGCGGTTGAGCGGATTGCCAATTTTACCAATGTTTTAGTTCATCCTACGATTGGGATGAACGGGATGAAAAAACCTTGGTATTATCGAAATATGGTCCAATACCCTGTTGGTGGGGAAGCAGGTAAAACCCCAAAAATAGGATTTTATCAGCGTGATACCGGGCAGATTGTGACTTGTCAGGAATGTTTGTTACAAATTTTGTCTGTTAATTGGATTACACAGAAGATCAAAGAGTTATCCGAGATTTATCAAGTTACTCCTTATGACGAACAGACAGGAACCGGTCTTTTACGTCATGTTATGATTAGAATGGCTTTGAAATCCGGAGAAGTGCTGGTTATTTTAATTACCAACGGCAGTGAATTCGAATTCGGGGAAAGGTTTGCCGAAGAGTTAATAGTCAGTTTTCCGGCGATTAAAGGTGTAGTTCAAAATATTAATCCTAACAAAGGACGTTCGATCTTTGGAAAAGATTCTCGTGTTTTAGCCGGAACCGATTCAATATCAGATGAAATTGGTGGATTTACATATAAGATTTCAGCGCGGTCATTCTTCCCGATTAACTCCGGACAAGCTGAAGTATTATCCCAAAAAGTACTTGAGTATGCAGCGCTTGAGGGAAATGAGATTGTGGTTGATGCTTATTGTGGTGTTGGGACTTTAAGTTTACCGTTAGCCAAAAAAGCACAGCTGGTTTATGGTATTGAAGTTTGTCCTGAAACAATCCAGGATGCTGCTGAGAACGCTGCTTCCAACAGAGTGGATAATGTTAAATTATTGCTTGGTAAAGCTGATGAAATGATTGCGAAATTATTAGAGCATGATCTCAAGTTTGAAATTGCAGTTGTTGATCCGCCGAAACCAGGTTGTGAGTTGGCAGTGTTGCAAAAGATTGCTGCAGCCGGGGTAAGAAAAATCATCTACGTTAGTAGTAATCCTGGTACCTTGGCGCGGGATCTGAAGCGGTTAGACGAATTGGGGTATCAAACTATGGAAATTCAGCCGATTGACATGTATCCGCAAACCTATCAAGTACAATGTGTCGTACGGTTGGAGAAGAAGAAAGAAGAAGGGTACTTAATAGGTTAAAAGAAACAATGACTGTAAATTAAGCTGTTACAAAATCGAACTTGTAACAGCTTGTTTGTTTAAGAATCTATCATTTTCTGCTCCGGTTTTTGTTATCTTATTCCAATGAACTTTTGAGTTTAAAATCGGCTCCTTCGTATATTCTGATAGGATTACCACGTTCAAGTCCTTGATGTTGTCGCCACATTTTATTCCGTTGGTCACTTACGTCCTGCTTGTTTTTAGCAGTAATTAGGTTTGCCAATCTGCTAAGGGCAAGCTTTTTATTGAGAAATTGCGAGCGTTCTTCGCTGGCGGTTACTGTTAGTCCGGTAGGAAGATGGATTGCTCTTACTGCAGTTTCTACTTTATTGACATTTTGCCCTCCCGGGCCGGAACTTTTGAGTGTTTCAAACTTGACATCCTGTTCGGAGAAGTCAAGCTGTTTAACCGCTGCAAAGACATCGATGTTGATGAACCAGTTTTTGCGTTTGTGATGGGGGCGGTAAGGACTTTTGCAGATCCACAAAACTGTTCCGCTGATTAATTTATTACAGATAATTTCTGTTGGCGATTCCAAGGCCAGCAGGACTGATTTTAAGTTACCGGGCTTACCACCTGGGATAGCAGCAATGACCCTGGTTTGAACCGCGTGCTCTTGACATTCATTTTGATAGGATTTGAGGAACAGGCTTACTGCCAATTCGCATTCATCGGGACCTTTTCCCGAACTGATTTGAATCCACATTAGATCCTCCTAATTTTTATAAGTAAGGATTGGTTTAAAAGTTGCAATTATTTCGATCAACTCAAAGTCAACCAGACTTTGAATTACCGCATCAATATTTTTGTAAGCTTCAGGAGCTTCTTCAAAAAGCAGGTTAGGATCGTTACAGATAACCCGCCCTTTTAGTTTGGTAGTTTTAATGCTTTCTTTGTTGTATCTGGTTTCAAGCCGTGATTTGCACTTGCCACGTTCCCATTTGCGGCCGGCGCCATGCGCGAGTGAATAACCCGATAGTTCAATCTTGGCAGTTGGTATCACTAAATAGGTAAGTGAACCGCGTGAACCAGGGATGATTACTGCTTCTTGCATAGTGCAGGCAGCACCTTTGTGGTGGAAGTATAACGGATTGTTCCCTGATTGTTGAATCCGGATAATATTATGAAAACAATCAATTAATTTGGTTGCAAAGGGATTAACTCCCATGGCTTTTAATAACCGGTAGGCGATTAATTCCCGGTTTAGGGTGGCCCAGTTTGTCACAGCATCATGTTGGGCCAGGTACCACTTAAAAGCTTCAGAAGCTGGAGGCAATCCCTTTTGGGCGTGGTGGAGCCGGATGCTTTCTTCAAGGATCATTTGGCCATATCCGCGTGAACCACTATGGACCAGCAGCATGACTTGATCTTTGTCAAATCCAAGTTTTTTAAAGACTTCATTATCAAGCACCGAAGCGGTTGTCTGAAGTTCAGCAAAATGATTGCCGCCACCAATAGTCCCGATACTTTCTGCGAATGGCAGATCGGTATCCATACCGATACTTTCGGGAAGGGGGATTGTTTTCAAATCAAGTATGTTCTCGGCTTTTTTAACCAATTTATCAATTTTGATTTTTCTTGTTTCCAGGTCGGTCAGAAACATACTCATACCACAGCCAATATCATTGCCAATTAGATGCGGATAAATGATCTCTTCGGTGATAACCGTAGCTCCGACGGGTGTTTTTCCGGGATGTAAATCCGGTAATCCGACTACTTTTACAACACCCGGTAGGGTACTAACCTGATTGAGTTGGTCGATTGCTGTTTGCTCAAGCCAGTTTTTGGCTGTGGAAATTAAAGTGACATTTGAATTAATACTCATATTTAAATTGTTTCTCCTTAATTGTAATTTTTAAAAAAGGGTATAAAAATACCGTGATTGGTAACCACGGTTTAGTGTTGTTCCTGACTTGGGACTGATATTGTCCGAAGTCATTTGGCTGTTTAATTTAGGCAATAAAAAAACACGATAACCATATCGTGTGCTTAAACAGGCTTTTATAGCACTATTAAGTGACGGTTACTGGCAAGAATTAACCATGATAGCACCCAACGAGACTAATCTCTTGTTACATTAGTCCTTTCATGGTCTGATATTAAATTATAAATCAATTACCTCATTATATTGCTTAATCATCTGCACCACTCCAATCACTGTAATCGCAACAGTTTTAATTCTTAAAAACATTTATATGTTATCATGGGATGAAATTCCATGTCAAGAAGTAGTTCTTTAAAGATTTGGATCAAATTTTATCAAAATATCAGGAACGATTATTTTTGAGTTTTTCAAAATAGCGGCGGAGCATATCGAGCCCGGCTTCGTCAATCTCATTAAAGTATTCTTTAACCTGAATATGAGGCGGTGCTAACTTACGGACGGTTTCGATTGCCACCCGGGAAGCATAGACATATTCTGCCTGTTGCATCATCTGACTTAGTTCGGCGTGGTTATCAATCCCCGTGTTTTGAATCTCAAGTTGTTGAATACCGGCATTGATTAAGTTTTGTCGCATCCGTTCCGACCACTCTTTACAGGCACAGACTAAAACGATGCGGGTATTGGCCGGTAATGCGCTGATTTCCATGAATAATTTGAGTTGTGGTGCGGCCATGACTGCTAAAACATTCAGCCCAACCGGTTCCAAGATCGCTTTAACATCTTCAAGGTGAGAGATGTTAGTGATTGCGACATCTGCTTGTTTAATGAAATCTTCATTTAACCGCTCGGGTAGTTCATCAAGAACATATCCTTTAGCTTCGATTCCTAATTTCTTTTGGAAAGTAGCTGCAAAATAGGTGGCATCCGGTTGATTGCATTCGACTGCAACGGCGCGGATTGTTGTTTCGTGTTCTGGTAGATCTAAACCTAAAACGGTTTGGTTAAAGACCACAGTGAATAAGTCTTCGGGTTGAAAACCAAGCTCTTTGGTGCGTTTTAGAGTTTCGCGGGCTAGTTCAATCAGGCTTTGTTTCCGTTGGACATCGGGAAGCGACGATAAATCTTCGCTGACATATGTCCCTTGGCCATGTTTAGTTATCAGTAACCCTTCCTGTTCCAATTCTTTATAGGCGGCAATTACGGTATTACGGTTTACCTGGAGATATTCGCCCAATTCTTTGGGAGGAGGAACCCTCGTTCCAGGTTGTAAAGCGCCACTTATCAGAAAGTATTTGATCTGTTCTTTTAACTGTTGATAGATGGGAATCTCTGATTTCTTATTGATCCGAAATTCCATAAGATCACCTTCCTAAAGCCAGTTACAAAAGAGCTATGGAACAGAACGAAGTAACTGTTGTTTCAGTAAAGATTGTTCGGATAATTGAGCTGATGAATCATCAAATAGATAGTTACTGCAAAAAATATTTTGATATTCTAAAATCATAATTTTGGAGATAACTGATTCTGCCAGCAACGGGTGGATGACAATCCAATTGACGGTTGCCGCACCAGATTTAGTTATTCCGCACAACACTCCTAAAATCCTCTTTCCTTGAGTCAAAACAAACAACTGTTCAAGGTTTTCCTGGATGGATTGCTCATCTTTCATTTGGGAAGCAGCATGGAGTAATTCCCAGATTTGCGGGACATCTTCAATTTTAGCCTTTCGGAAAATAATCTCGGACTGGGACATGGTGACCACTCCTAACATCTAGAGTACTAGTAAACTAGATAACTAATTAAATTATAATCTAGATTTAAATAGATGTCAAGCAAGTGGATGAAAAATCCTGTTAGTTTTGGATTGTTATTTTTCGCTACATCAAGGTTTTATAAAATAATTCTTCCGTTTTTGCTGGTGCGTTTGTACTTTTGGCTTCGAGTGATTCTTTCCAAGTTTTGAATATTTGGTCGTTTTTGGAGTTTAGACGTTAGGGCGGACGATGTCTGTTTCATGTTTGAAGAAATTAGGATTTTAATCTTTAGCTTAGCTGTTGTTGGTCGATAACTATTAGGTAAAAGTTTTAAAAGGTGGGCTTAACGTGCAAAAATTGGTTGATTATTATCGGGTGTTACAAGTTCATCACCTGGCGGAACCTGATGTTATTGAGAGCGCTTATAAACGACTGGCCAAGCGATACCATCCTGATGTCAGTAAGGACGCTGATGCCGAGCAAAAGATGAAGTTGATTAATGAAGCGTATGAAGTCCTGATCGATCCTAATCAGCGTAAAATGTATCATCTTCAGTGGGAGGAGTGGCATCACCGGACTCCAAATGATAATGTTAACTTGAGAAATCTCACAATTGATGCTAAAGTTGAAATTCCGGCCCGAATGGTTTTAAACAAATATTTGGCCAACATTGCAAATAAGAATTTTAACTGTGCTTACGATCTGATATCGGCAAGTGATAAGAAGAAGATTGGTCTGGAAGAGTTTATCCATTGGCAAAGTACCGTTGCCAAAATCTTTACTCTTAAAACGTATGAGTGTCGGGCCGATTCTTATGAGAAAGATATAACCATCAATGATTATACTTATCAGGAAGCAGTAAACTTTGTTGTGGTTATTAATGAATATAATGCAATCATGGACCGACATGGGAGAGATGTTTTTAGCAAGAAAGTGGTCTTAGAGAAAGACGGCTGGCGTGTTTACATGGGCTATCAAGGCCTTAGTCCAATTATTTCCAAGTTTGAAGAGTTGACCAATCTCTTATCAGCAAAGGCGGTAATCAACGAATTGGTTGAAAACTATAATGGTACCGATTTGCTTACCGGGCTCCCCAACCAGAAAAGCTTTCTTGAACTTGCGGAGAAAGAATCTTGGCGGTATAAAAGGTATGGTAATCAGTTTTCGTTAATGCTGTGTGAGATTGGGAATTGTAAGATTAATAAGGAAAAAGAGGTCTATGAAAAAGCGGTTGTGTGGTTGAGTAAATTACTGGTTGAAAATTTTCGGAGATTAGATACAGTTGCCCGGTGGGATGATTCTACCTTTGCCATCTTATTGCCGGAGACTGATCTGGATGGAGGAATGAAGGCGGCCCGAAAGATAATTAAGCTCTTAAAAATAAAGAAGTTTTTTTATAATAATAAATATTATCAAATAATACCTAATTTTAGTGTTGTGGAGTATGTTGATTCTTTAGAGCGGACCATCCGGCAATTGTTAAACTGCAAAACGATCTCCCAAAGGTTAGAGGGTAATGTTATTGTAACAGGCAATGGTGTTTATAAATAGATATTTAAGAAATGAGGTTTGACAATTTATGATACTGCTGCTATGGTTATTCCACCTCGATTTGACGCTGCTGCAGACTTTATGGACGGACTGGCAGGAGTTAACCTTAATGGATGGTGGGGATTTATTGATCGGGATGGGCAGATTGTGATTGCGCCACAATTTAATTCCATACGGGAAGGGTTCATCGAGGGAGTGGCTTGGGTGGAGCTTCGAGACGGATTAAATGTATATATTAATAGAAAAGGAGAAATATTGGCAGTTGCCAATGAGAAGCGGAGAAAGCTGTCTCCGTGATTGGAGAAATTGCGGTTTTTAAACTCTACGGATCATTGATTGAAAAATGCTCTGTCAGCAATTATGCTAAGGATGTGAGGTGAAGTATATGGATTGTAAGAAAGTTGGTGAATTAATCTTTAATCTGCGCAAAGAGCGGAAGATGACTCAAAAAGAGCTTGCTGACTCCTTAAATATAAGTGATAAAACTATTTCGAAATGGGAGCGTGGATTGGGTTGTCCGGATGTTTCTTTGCTCACTGATCTTTCCCGCATCTTAGGAGTGAATATTGAAAAAATTCTATTGGGTGATTTGGAGCCCAATGATGCTGACGGAGGTAATATGAAACGAATTAAATTTTATGCCTGTTCAAACTGTAATAATGTGATCACCGCTACGGGTGAAGCGGAAGTCTCGTGTTGTGGCAGAAGGATGGAGCCATTGGTTGTAAGGACGGAGGATGAAACGCACAAGGTAACAATAGCTGAAGTTGAATTGGATTATTATATCACCATCAAACATGAGATGACCAAGTCACACTATATCTCATTTATTGCTTATGTTACCTGGGACCGGGTGCTTCTGGTCAAACTTTACCCGGAACAAAATGCTGAACTGCGGATCCCCAGGATGGCTGCCGGTAAACTTTATTTTTATTGTAATCAGCATGGTTTGATGAGTAAAGCGATTGAGCCAAGAAGAAGGGTTGATAAATGATTGGAAGGTAAATAATCTAATTTGAAATTGATGATGTAATAAGGCCAATAGTAAGGCCTTATTTTTTTAGGAATTACAGTAGAAACCGGTTTTGGAGAGTAAACTTTGTTTCTTTGAATGCTAAAAATATTTTTTAGTTTTTAAAAATAAAGTAATTATGTTTATACGAAATAATTATTTTTAAATAAAATGATTACTTTTAGAGGGATTAAATATAATGTGTCGAAATGATTGGTCAGTAAAGTTTACAATTATGTTAACTAGTTAATGAAAAATGGTTGCTTTACGGCGAAAATAGTGGTAATAAAGAGGTAACAAATGAGATTATTTAAAGGGTTGCTAAAAAAATGGTATCTAATCCCAGTTTTAGTATTTGCGATTTATTTAATTCTAAGAATCTTTTTACATATTTATATTCAACCAGTAGTTTTAGAAGAAGGCAACATAACATGGTTATTAAAGAGCAAATCGTTTAAACTAAATGTTGAATGCAATTATTTAGGAGGAGAAGATAAAATCTATAAGTATAGAATTATATCAGAACCGCAAGGTCTGTTAGAGGAAGAATGGTATAGTGCGACAGACTTATTATTGAGCCATCCAGTAGGAATGGTATTTGGAAATTTTGATTTTGATAGGGAAAAGGAAGTTTTAGTTTTAGGCTGTGAAGGATGGCCGTCAAAGACAGTTATTCCAGGCTTAATTGATAGTATTAGAAAGTACTATGGTAAGGATGAGGTGATGGGATACTACGACTTTCAAGGAGATAAATTTAGTTTTAAGCGAATAGAGGATAATCCATTTTCAAATATAATTTTTGATTGGTACATTGATTTTTTACCTGATGGGAATTTAATGACTGCAATGTCTATATATGGTTTTTTTAGTGTCCTTTTAACAGGTGTATTTGCTTTATTAAACTTACTAGTAGTTAGAATGTATCGATTTTTTTGTAAGAAAAAAGGAATGTAAGTTGAAGGAAGCTGACTACTGTTGGCCTATGTTCATTTGAAGAAGTTACCTTACTAAGAAGTGTTAGCCGACTGAGTATGTAAAATTCGTTTGGCTGGTACTCCTACGTTTGAACCAATAAGTAGGCAAGGCAAAAATGAATTTGCAAATGTAGCAATATCAATACTTTGGATAACTGCCAAAATGCCACAGAAAGTGATCTGCATTATAACTTTGTATTCTACTGATGTTGATTTAAGTGATGTATCTGTTTTAGTGATAAAAGGCTCAGCTATATTGGCAAGCGAAAGGGCATGGATGCCGAAGACCTAAATGAACAGCCACATCATCAATCATCAATAAGCTTACCTTTTCGTTAAACATGGATGCATACCGGGTCAATGGTACCTAGAAATAGACGATTGTGAATATACTTTCCCATCTCTCAAATAAAAAAATTGGCAAAATCAGCCACGGAAGAGGGGTGAGGTCGCGGTAGAGGTTTGGGGATTTGCCGCCAAATCCCCATTGACAAGAAATCCGTTCATTGAGTTCACCCCTATTTTGTCCACAATAGATAATTGAAGAGTCAATGAGGATGATTGATATTGAAGAAAGGAAGCTTGACATTTTTTGATAATACTGTTTTGATAATCTCAAATAGTATTTGAGATTTGTAAGATTTTAATATGAGATGACCAAGTCACATTATATCTCATTTATTGCTTATGTTACCTGGGACCGGGTGCTTCTGGTCAAACTTTACCCGGAACAAAATGCTGAACTGCGGATCCCCAGGATGGCTGCCGGTAAACTTTATTTTTATTGTAATCAGCATGGTTTGATGAGTAAAGCGATTGAGCCAAGAAGAAGGGTTGATAAATGATTGGAAGGTAAATAATCTAATTTGAAATTGATGATGTAATAAGGCCGATAGTAAGGCCTTATTTTTTTAGGAATTACAGTAGAAACCGGTTTTGGAGAGTAAACTTTGTTTCTTTGAATGCTAAAAATATTTTTTAGTTTTTAAAAATAAAGTAATTATTTCTAAATAAAGTAATTACTTTTAAATAAAATAACTATTTCTAAATAAAGTAATTATGTTTATACGAAATAATTATTTTTAAATAAAATGATTACTTTTTAGAGGAATTAAATATAATGTGTCGAAATGATTGGTCAGTAAAGTTTACAATTTTGTTAACTAGTTAATGAAAAATGGTTGCTTTACGGCGAAAATATTGGGGTTGTGTAATGTAGTAAATGTTAAATTTATATTAACTGCAAGGGGGTAATAGTTGGAGTTATATTTGCCTGTGCCCAGTAAAGAATTTTAGTTGACTTTATTCGTCTGATTTCAAAGTTTGTGGCAATCAAAATTATCCAGTAATTTTTATTACGGATATATCAAAGGGAGGATTTATGAAAGTAGTTATCCTTGCGGGAGGTCTCGGGACCCGACTGAGTGAAGAGACTGGTATCCGTCCAAAACCCATGGTTGAGATTGGAGGCAAACCAATTATCTGGCATATTATGAAGTTTTATTCCAGCTTTGGGTATAATGATTTTATCATCTGTACCGGATACAAAGGATACATGATCAAGGAATATTTTCATCACTATTTCCAACATATAGCTGATGTAACCATCAATTTCAGAGAAAATAGAGTGGAGTATCATAATAAGCCAGAAGAATTATGGAATGTATCATTGGTCGATACGGGCTTGCACAATATGACGGGTAGCAGGATTAAACAGGTCAGGGATTATGTAGGGAATGAGCGTTTCATGCTTACTTATGGCGATGGTCTGTCAGATGTTGATCTTGACAAACTTCTTGAATTCCATATAGCAAATGGAAAGCTTGTTACTCTCACTTCCGTTCAGCCTGCCGGTAGGTTCGGGGCCTTGAAACTTGATGATGATAATAAAATTCTCAGTTTTCAAGAAAAGTTGAAAGGTGATGGGTCTTGGATAAACGGCGGCTTTTTTGTTGTTGAACCGGGAGCTTTTGATTACATTGGTGACGGACCGGATGAGGTCTGGGAGCGGAATCCATTAGAAAGTCTTGCCAGAGACGGGCAGTTGATGGCCTACAGGCATCACGGTTTTTGGAAGCCGATGGATACAATCCGCGATAAAATTGAACTTGAGGCGCTGTGGGATTCAGGGGATCCGCCTTGGATGCGATGGAAGTCCAAAAGCCTACAACTTAATCTTGGTAGTAGGCATATTAACCCCCCTTCATCTTCCTTTTTTGACATAATTAGGATTTTTTAATTTAATTATAAAGGAAAAGAAAGAGAAAGTCAAGTCTTTTTTCAGTAATAGATTCAATAATTTATATGATCATTTTGTTCAAAACGTTTTCGGCTAGTACAAAATACAATTTGGTAGTATAATAGGGGCAAGGTTCTTTCCAATTCATTTTCTTGTTCGCCTCCTTTAATGGAAGCACCTACTCCAGGTGGAGTAGGTGCTTTTTCCATTCGTACATTATTGCGCCTCCTAAAACGGGTTTAGTGCAAATGCCGTTTTAAAATATCTTACAAAATCTATTTTAAAACTAACGAAATTTTCCACTCCATTGAAAATATCCATTATCTCGTTGAATTTTTCCTTTAACAAATCTTCTTTACTTTTATTAATCGCTTTGCTGAAGCTCTTCGATATTTTACCCATAAGCGTCCAATTTCTAAATTCCATTTCTCGTGATAAATTTCTGCTTGCATCCAAGTATGTACACGGAAAGTCTTCTTTAACATTACCCTTATTGCCATAAATGGTCCTTCCAAAATCATCGAGATACCTTGGCATTTTATTGTTCATATCAAAACATACTTGGTAGCCTGTATCAAACTCAACTCTTATTTCAATATCATTATTTCTGTTTCGACAGTAATGATCATATATTTCTAGTTTATCGGTAGTAAACCAACTATCCCCAAGCAATGCATCTATAGCTCTTAATATGTTTGATTTACCTGCATTATTTGATCCCACTAATACTAAAAGACCTTTCTCCGGAAAAGTAAGGCTCAATTCTTTAATAGAACGGAAGTTTTTAATGTATATCTTTTTAATCTTCATTTTTCCATCCCCAAATAATACATTTACTTATTAATTTATCTCAAGGTAATATTCTACAGACTGCATAACCAACGGCACAATGAAGTAACTTGGTCTGCGTTCGTTAAGTTTGCAGCATTTGTTAATATCCTGTCTTCTAGTTGAGTCCATATTTCCTCGGCCATCCTATTTTCTATGGCTGCACCGAAGAAAAAGGTAAAGGGTTCACGTCCTACAGCAGCAAACGCTTGTCGAATACGGGCCAAAGCAGAATTTGCAGTTTTCCAGTGCTCATCAGCTCCCGCAGGGTCAATACCACCTTTAAGCTCACCTAGTGCTATATAAAGTCCCGGATCGTCAAGTGTGACTTCCTGAGGTCCACACGCGAGTAATATAAGGTCAATGTTGCTCCGAACAAGGGGTACCCTGCGATTATACAAAAGGGTTCTCCTTTTTCCTCCACTCGACCAACTCAAACCATTTACGTAGAGCTCAATGTCCGCATCATCATCGGTTCCTAAACTCCACTCGTTATTACTAGAGTGTAGCCATTGATATCGTATCCCCGCCAAGGTTAATGTGGCTATGATTGCACGGGTAAGCTTGCGTTGCGCTAAAGCACCACCAGCGTTACGCATCGACCCGCCAAGAGTATCACCCCGTGTCAAAAGAAAACGAAACACTAATTCTTCCACAAAGTTAGACCCGGCAGGTTCAAGATAATTGCGCAACAATCCTTGAATCGCTTCAGCCTTGTCTTGAGGTTGGAGGTGACCTGCTGCCTTATCTGAAATACCGGCTGCTGTCAACAAGGCTGGTTCAATATCCGGAATTGTTAAGAGTTCGGCAGGAGTGGCAACCCGTGAAGCAGCTGCTTTAAGAGCTCTGGCTTGTTCAACAAAGGGGGTCGCCCTCCGATTTCGTTCTAGTGCAAGAGCTACGAAACCTGCTCTTACCTGCTCGTAACTTGTCACAAGGTCCGACCAGTCTGTGAGATGTAATTGATAAGGTTTCTGAATCTGTCCTAAATCTTGCGCCACACATACACGCCCTTTCGTAAAATGTCGCGCCCATATTGACCCATTTGCTGGCTACTGTTACCTTTTCCGTTAGGTAATACAAGAATATTCTCAACCCGAAAACCCAACGCTTCAGCTATATGTGAAAGAATCAGGTCAACCGATACACTTGCGCCAGCGTAGCGTACATTATCGTTTACCATAATGAATGGAGCGTTGGGCTTAAGAACACGAGCACATTCATAAATAACACAAGCCATTTCGTAGAAGTAGCCCCGCACCATTCTGGGAATACCAGCGTTGTTAAGTTGTCCGTTTGTTCTTAACGTTTCAAGGTACGTTAAAATAGCTTGCAGCAGTTCCTGCTGGTCTGCAACCTGGATAGCCTTTGACCACTTTGGATTAAATGCTAACAAGTCCTTAGCCCTATTCTCGACGGTAGAACTTAGCATTTCCTGGCGTAGGTTAATAAGTTCCTTTTCTCCGACACCGAGTAGTGCCAACTCTAAGGCGTAAGTTCGAGTGTAATCGTACCGATTGCAGTACGGAGGTGAAGTTATAAGTCCGTCGTATAAGTTATCTGGTAACGTTGGCAATATATTGAAGACAGACCCCTTGTACAAGCGAACCGTACCCTGAGCTTGCAGCGTTTCAAACCTCATCTGTCCCTGTAAATCGTTATAAATCTCTTGAAGCTTTGCCACTATTGCCTCGTCGAAAGAAGGAATAGGTCCTTTATTAAAAGGTTTCTTTACTTTTAAACGGCGTCCCGATCGATCATCCCATCGGAGGTACTGACCATCCTTCCTAGTATAACTGACTTCCTCCAAGACGCAAAGGAGAGCAAACCTAAGAGCGGCCTGAACTCGCAGGTTTTCATTAATCATCGCACCCAAATAGCGCTCGATACTATCCGCAGTCTCCGGAGGATAAGCTCCCTTCGTAATTCGCAAAGTAGGAAGTTGAATCTTAACTTCGGAATGCTTCCATGGATACGACTTCGCCCAACTTTGGAGGACCTCAAAATCCTGTGCGGTGAACTCACGCTCCAAACAAAGTTTCGTAGATATGATTTCCTGCCCAATAGGTAACAATTCAATTCCATCAGCATCAAGTCCAAGAGAGCTGGCCGCAAACAGAGCGGTTCCACTACCTGCGAATGGGTCTAGTATTCGTCCTGAAAAGACGGCATATCGGCTAAGTAAATATTCTACAAGAGCCGCCGAGAATGCTTCCTTGTATTTGTACCAACGGTAAGTCGGTCTTGTCTTGTTGCCCTGAAAACTTACAAGTTGACGTGTTAACGTATGGTCTACATAGAGTTTTTCTTCAAAGGTCTGCAATAGTTGCTTATCGAGAGTAGAAATCTGCTTCAAAAGTTCTTCTTGCTCGGCAAATCTAGTCTTAGAATTTTTAACCTGCTCCTCTAACTTAAGCCTTGCTTTATTGTTTTTCTCTATCACTTGGGTTTCTTCGAATAAACCCCATTGAAAGCTTGCCGATTTATTAAGCACCGATACTAACTCCTCTCAATGTGTTGCTTGGTTAGTCTAGAAGACGAGTAGTACAGGCGACCATCTTAAACAGGAATAGACTCGCCTTGTGCAGAAATAATCATAGCTTTTTCTAGCATTACTTTGCCATCTGGTTCAACTTTTAGTAATATTCTGTCGCCTTCTTTTATACCAAGGGTAGTCCGTATCTCTTTTGGAAGAGTCATCAAACCTTTCGGCCCCACCTTTGGTGTAAAAAACTTAACTTTATCAGTCAAGGTAGTCACCTGCCTAAGAATCTGAGATTCTTGGTAGTTTATTCGCCAAACACTATAGAAATTCCTGCACAACGGACAAATAAAAACCTGAGGTTTTGACATAAGGTTTGTGGGGTTGGGACGGTTTTTCGTTGTCGCGAGAAAAAGTTCTGTGGCGTTGCAGGAGATCCAGAAAATTCCGCGAACTTATCAGATAATTGCAGTTTCGCGGAGGGTTGTGTTAATGGCACGTTCTACAGGACCTGATTCTGAGTTGGGACAAAAGAAGTTGGAAGCACGAAAGGCCTTGTTTGAGAGGCTGGGCTGGGAGGTAGCAGAGCGCGATGACAAGGCTGTGGCTAAGGCGGTAGCGAATCGCGAGCCGTTGGACTCGGTACATAACCTAAACCAAGCGGGTCTTCTGGATGCTTTTCTTGCGTTCTTGCGAGAGATTGGGTTCATGGCCTTTCTGGAGGAGATGGCACCAAGCCGCAGACAGCGGTTCATGGTACCATCAGTCCTAATACTGCTTACGTACATGGTCAAGGTCTTGTTGGGGATTGAGCACATGTATGCTATGCCGGCCTTGCTTTTCACTGACCCATGTTATGCAAACATGGTTCTATTTAGGGCTGAGGGCAAAAATAAGCCATCAAATTTGCTCTATTTTGCTCTATTTTGCTCTATAGGCTGTGGGGAATACCTTTTATATGGGGAAGGCTTTTCAGCGGCTTAAAATGACAAAGAATTGGCAGTAAATCGGTGCATAGGCGGGGGCGATGCATAGCCGGAGTCAATGCAAAGTTCGAGATCAATGCATAGCTAATCTGGAAGTTAATGCATAACTAATCTGGAAGTCAATGCAATGCAAAGTTAGTTCGAAGTTAATGCAATGCATAGCTAATCTGGAAATCAATGCATAGCTAGACTGATGCAAGACCGTTGAAGCCTTTATATAGGACTGGCCAAACTGCTAAAAGCAGGATGGCGGAACCTTGTAACATCTTCATAGATGGACAAAATAGGTTTACTTGCAATGAGCCGAACTGCTAAAAGCAGTAATGGCGGAATGCATTTATTTATTTATTGGAGGAACCTATATAAATCTTTAATGGAGGAAACTTTGTAAATCTTTAATGAAGGAACCTCACATTTTTAATTTTAAATGATAATCACACATTCTTTGAACTTTCCAAGTTCAAAGCCTAATAATTCTAATAAATTCTAAATAAATATTCTATATATATGGTCAAGTTTTAATAAGGCAACCGTCAAGTTTTAATAGGGGCAATGGTTAAGTTTTAATAGGGGCAATGGTTAAGTTTTAATAGGCGATTTTAGACGTTAAGGTTTTGTGTCTTAACAGACGTCCTGGTTTCAGATAGACCTTTATCCATCTGTCAATCCTCTCAATCAATTTATATCGTTCTAGTTCCTCCAATATTGGGGTTAGATTCGTGCGTTCAATTTTAGCTAGCTTGCAGAGTTTAGAAAGGGAAATATCGCAGACGTCCCATTTACGGTTGCGGATATAATCATTGTAGTTAAGCCCGTTCCAATCCTCACCGTAATCCTCCCCTTCGATAACAGAGTATAGTTCAATATTCTGCTTTGCGACAGCACGCAGGGTCAAATAAAGAACCTTCCCCCTTGGTTTTAGCTCAGCCCATATTCCGTTATCAATAATGCAGTTATAAAAATAGATTGCATCCCCACGTTGTTCGTTTGCTTCTAGCTCAGGCCTACGATAAAAGGTCACTTTATAGACGTAGAAGTGGCGGGTCCCCTCAGTTATCTTTTCCTTGCTCAAAAGCCTGGCTCCCTCCAACTCCGCTATAGCCCTTCTCACCTTGCTTTCGCTAACCCCTGAATAAAAGGCTATATTCTCTTGCGATATTTGAAAAGAGTTATTTTTTTCAAAATCTGCTTTTGCACATAAGACTGGATAGATAGCCAGGGCAGCCTTTGATAATCCATAATTAAGTATCACGCTTTTAGGAATAGCCCGAAAGGCATTTATATTTACATCCTTCTTGTCTATGAACTTCACCTTTTTCGTAGCATTGTACCGCTGGCTGAACATCTCCTTTTGGCGTTGCTTTTTCTCTTCATCCTCCTTCTCCTGTCTCTGAATCTGTCTCTGAATATCCCGTAATATAGCCATCCCTGGGATTCTTCTCTTTGTCATCATCCATCACTCCTTCGATCTACATTGTTTTCCTTTTCATTTCCCTCGCGAAATTCGTCCAGCGTTGGAAGGCTTCTTCTGTAGCTTCGTCCCTTTTGAACCGCAAGAATACGTCCCCGTGTTTGCCTCTTCCTACCGCTACAGGACGCAGGCCACAGTCTAAGAAGAATTGAGCCTGAACCAAGTTATAAACATACACATCCCCTCTGTTTTTAGTTCGGGGCATCGTTCATCACCTCATCTTTCCACTTTTTGTCCCTCTTAAGGGAGGAGGAAGGATAAAACCATATATAACATTAGGACATTGTGACCTCCTGCAGCAGCTATTTCCAGTACGCGTTTAGCATATTCTTGGCCTACTACGTCTTTGAAGTCTACGTCGTATGAATCGTCCGAGGAAAGCTCAATATCCGTCTTTTTTGCCT